>Ga0209396_1000070_pt1 | contig 154480 bp, 151 predicted proteins | sample GOMGulsemesocosm_6_FD_184638 | JGI IMG/M metagenome (GOLD analysis project Ga0209396, IMG submission 184638) | Methane-oxidizing microbial communities from mesocosms in the Gulf of Mexico - GOM8C Gulf of Mexico (SPAdes) (version 2) | ecosystem: Environmental > Aquatic > Marine > Cold seeps...
TAACAACTGTACACCTGGAGTCATTTTTTCTTCAATAGCATAATTTACGATTGAATCAATTTTTTTAAATCCTTCTAAATTCAACCCTTGATTTTCTGGGTAATCATACCCTAATCTGTTAGTTTTATTCAACTCAACAGTTGTATTTACCGGAAATACTTCATTAGAACTTACTGGTAATACTCCTTTTACACCTATTGCTCCAAACAGGGCTTCTGCTGATTTTTCTTGAGCAATTATACTATTTTGATATGACACTACAACTGATTCAAAATTTGTAGTCGTTTTTAAATCCAATAATGCATAAGGTCTCGTAAAAACATTTAAAACAATCTTATTTGTTCTTGCAATTTCATACATCCAAGTCAATTCACTATCTTTTAACTTATAGGATTTCCATGGGTTAGCATTAGATTTATGAACCCCAATAATGACCAAGTTAAATTTATTCAATTTAGTTATTAATTCATCTAAATGGTTTGCTTTCACTTCAGTTACTTCAGCAAACTGTTTTAACCTATTTAAGTAAGGAGTATGATCATCTTCTCCGAATTTCACATAAGCGATTTTGGTAGTTGCTAAATCTTTAATTGGTAAAACATCAGCTTTGTTTTTTACCACCGTTATAGCATTCTCAATTAACTTACTATATAACAAATCATTTGAGCGAGTATTCAAATCTGTATGAATATCTTCTAAAATAACAGGTTTATAATTATTTAACCCCACTTTATATTTTGCCATTAAAATCTTCTTAACCGAATGTGCTAAACGTTCTTCAGTTATTTTCTTTTTATCATATGCTCGTTTAATTTTAGCAACAGCTTTAGGAATATCTTCAGAAATTAATAAGATATCATTACCTGCTAAAAAAGCTGCTACATCAACATCTCCTGGTTCTTTATAATTTGATGCTCCCTTCATATTTAAGGCATCTGTGAAAATCAATCCTTTGTAACCCAATTTTTCTTTCAATAAATCAGTTACAATTTCTTTTGACAAAGAAGATGGTCTACCTGTTTTTGTGCCTAAACTAGGTATATCTAAATGCGCTACCATAATACTAGCCATACCTGCTTCTATTATTTTACGAAATGGATATAATTCAATATTTTCAATACGTTCTGCAGAAAAATCTATTGTAGGTAAGGTTTTATGAGAATCCTGAGAGGTATCACCATGTCCGGGAAAATGTTTCGCTGAACCCAACACATTAGCCGAAGCCATACCTTTCATAAATGCAACTCCTTTATTAGCTACATTTATTTTATCTTCACCAAAAGAACGATTTCCGATAATTGGATTATTAGGATTTGTATTAATATCTATGTCTGGAGCAAAATTCATATGTACTCCTACTCGATTACAGTGTTCCCCTATACGTTTACCAACTTCTTCTATAAGACTATTATCCTTAATTGCTCCCAAAGTCATATTCCAAGGGAAAGCATAAGTAGAGTCTAATCGCATACTTAACCCCCATTCTGCATCTTGAGTAATTAATAACTTTGTTTTGGAAATTGCTTGATACTCATTAGTTAGTTTTGCTTGACGATATGGCCCCCCTTTGGAAAACATCACTCCACCAATATGATTTTCTTGTATTAATTTTTTAATTTTATCTGTATGTAATTTTTCTTTTCCTGACCAAACATCTGCGATAAATAATTGACCTATTTTTTCATCTAACGTCATAGCGTCATAAGTAGCTTCAACCCATTTTTCCTGAGCCAAATTATCATTTGTCAGCAAAGGATGTTTTTCTTGTGAAAAACTTAATTTACTGATTATAAGCACTAACATAACTATTATACCCCTCATATTATCTCTTTTCTATAAACCTTTGAAAAAATCATACCAAAGCAACATTATTGCTCTTAATATTTTAGGAAAGGTAGTATTTTTAATACTGAGAAAAAAGAGTTTTAGAATTGGATATTAACAAGCTTATTAATAATTATTATATGTGAAAAAAGTCCGCTTATATTATAAACGGACTTTTTTATTATTGATTTATATTAAACAACAACATTAAACACTTATCAATAATAATGTTTTTTGCTTTTTTTATTAATCAATTCATAGTTAGTCTCTAAAACCTATTAATATCCAACGTTGTGAAGTACCATCATATACTAATTCAGCAGTTCCTTTTCCACTAGTTGCCACATTATTAGCGAGTGTTTCTAATCTGTTTTCCGGTTGTGAAAATGCGCTTTCTGCAACAAATGTTAAGTTAACAGTTTCAACATTATACAAAACTATATGCCTCCCATCTGTTCCTCCAGATATACCAGTTATCTTATAATTATTATTTCTCCCTACTAATCTAAAAACTACCTTATCCGAATTTGTAGTAGCAATAGACATATCTAAATCGTGAAATTCATCACCTGGAACCCCATTCGGAAAAATTCTAGTTCCTACTAAATAAACTGTTGGCGATGATGTTGAATTAGCACTTAAAACATTTCCTGTTAATTGCAGATTTGTCCCAACAGTTATACCAGCCATTGTCCCATTTGTATCTAGACCCGCTATTCTATTTGATGTTTTAGTTGATGTATCCGTAACACAAAGTGTCCCTTCAACATGTAACGTTTCTTGTGGTGTAGTTGTGTTAATCCCAACTTGAGAAAAAAGAAAGAATGGCGTTATTACGAATATATATAGTAATTTTTTCATGATGTTTAATTTTAAGGTTGCAGTTATTATTTAAAAACGAGCATAAGAATCCTCTTTCATAGATAAACCAAACTATAGTTTACATGATATTGAGTGACAATAAAAGAATTGTCAATATTGAACTATCTTAAAAAATGATAGTTATATACTAAAAGGATTTTGAAAGATTGTAGCTGAACTTCCTACGTTTTAAACGAATTAAAGTACAACCTACATATTGACCTTTTAAAATATAAGGCACAAATGTTTTCTGGCTACTTAGTGCACAATTAATTTGTGTGACATTTTTAAATTTATTGACTTGGGAGTCAATATGTGATGAAGTTTTTTGAGGCAACAGAACGAAAGTAGAATAATCTCTTTTCATAATTACATGGGTTTAATGTTGCTTACCTTAAATATACTATAAATCAACATGTTACAAGAATTTAATCGTTACACAGTTTAAAAACTCGTTAAAAAACAGGTAACTCATCACTTTTAGTGATGTGAATCACCATGTTTATGTGGTGAAACGACTTAATCTTGTGGTAAAGTGTAAAATGTAATTAGTTTTATCATTTAAAAAAGATGATTTATCTATTAGCGAAGCTCTTCTAATTATTCTATAGAATTGATACTATAACTTTTGAGACTGATAAAACTAAGATCAAGGAATAAGTCTCTACATATACCAACTTCTACATCAAAGTAGGCTTTTTCTCTATTATATTTCTACTTAGCAAGCCAAAAGAGTAAAGAGATGTAACACTTGTTTTAGATATATGTACTTGTATACATGTTGTTTAGAAATAAGAACAAGAAGATTAATCATTTACAAACAATATTAAATAGTTTAAATGATTTTTTCAATGAAGATAAATAGATTTCTATAACCTTTTGCTTAATGGATGTCCTAAATTGAGTCTATGCTTCAAACGGACTAAAGAACATTCAATATACCCCTCCCTTAAACTAACAGGTACATACACATTCTTGTTTATGAGAACACTAGGACTTTGCGTAACTTTTTTTAGGCTATTGATTTGATAGGTAATATGTAGGGAAGGTTTTTGGGGCAACAAATCGAAAGTAGAATAGTCTCTTTTCATAATTATATTTGTTAATCTTGGTTGCTTTAAATATACTTAAAATCAACACTTTACAACAATACGTTCGTTACAAAACCGAAATATTCGTTAAAAAACTAATAATTTATTATTATTCGCAATACATAATCTTAATTAATCCTTTTGTAACTTATCAAATCTAAAATTAACTAGTAGCACCTATTTAATCTCTAAATCCTATCAATATCCAACGTTGTAAAGCAGCATCATAAACCAATTCCCCTGTTCCCTGTCCACTGGTAGCAACATTAGACGCTAATGTAATAATCCTATTTTGAGGTAATGAATCTGAACTTTCGTTATTTATACTCATATTACTTGAGCTTACATTAAATAAAACAATATGCCTACCATCCGTACCTCCAGAAATTCCTGTGATTTTATAATTTGCTGTTCTACCAGTTAACCTAAATACCACTTTATCTATATTTGTTGTTGATACACTCATTTCAAAATCATTAAACTTATCTCCAGGAGCACCATCAGAAACTGGTATTGTCTGTACTAAATAAATTGTTGGTGAAGAAGTAGAGACAGCATTAGCGCTTAGCACACTTCCAGTTAGACTCAAATTACTACCTACTATAACATCCGTTAAAGTACCATCTGAGTTTAATCCCGAAAGTTTATTTGGTGTTTCTGCTGAGGTATTGGTTACACGAAAAGAACCTTCAACATGTAATGTTTCTTCTGGTGTTGTTGTATTAACACCTACTTGAGAAAAAATCGATAGTGGGGTCAAGATTAAAATTAAAAACTTCATCTTTTACAATTTTAAATTGTTACTATAAATTGTACACATATTATTACGTGTCTACATTAATAAGTTTCAATTTTTATAAAATTGTTACCCCAAAAATAAAATTAATTTTACATAACCCACTATTAATCAAATGATTTACACATACACATAACCTCTTTAAACATTATTTTTTCAACTAATTGAGGTAATACTATACATAATCTGACTACAAGAAAAATAAAGCAAAAAAACTACTTAAGAGGTTCTTAAATAGTTTTTTACAATAATTTATGAATATGATTTTATTTACTAAAAAATCTAGAATGCCAAGATTCATGTGCAGGAACTTCCCGGTTTTCATTGTATTCAGTAACATTAGTTATTAAAAACGATTGTTTACTTTCCAATAGCACCACTTTTGGCCATAGTTTTGAAATCTAGCAAAGTTTTAAAAATCACAAAGTCACCTTGTTTAAAAGCTACATTCATTTTATCTAATAGCTCTACTCCTAATTCTTGCTCTAACTCTTGTATAAAACATACTGAGGCATCAATAGAACATCAGTAGCGGATTGCTCATCTTGATTTACAGCAATAAAAATAAAACGTTCATGTTTTAGTTCAAATTTAGCTTTTAACCCAGTTTCATGGGTTGCCCATTGTTCTAAAAATTCATTTATATTTTCTGAAACCAATACCAATTCGTCTTCCGCAAACCGACGATTACATTGGTATTGAGTTTTATTTCAACTAAATCAACTCCAAGTGAATTAATTAATTCTCTAGGCGCATCATATACTTCATTTGCTCTTCCTCGACAACAAGGATCATGGAATGTTACTTTCTTTTAATCATAAATGTAAATTGAAGGAAGTACAGCAATTCTCAATGGGTTAAGTGAAAAAACACCCCCATTTACATTAAAATGGAGGTGTAATTAATATTGATTCCTATTAAATTGCAACATTAAATACCAAATCAATACTTATCTTTAAATATCATTTCTATTATTTAATAAGCTTCAAAATTATTCTAAATCTTCTTAAGATAGTTTACATTAAATTCACTCAAATTAAATTTTACTTAACCTAACACCTCTGATTATTTCTATTATACATGACTTTAGAAGATGAAGAAACTTAATTCGTAAGAATTCCACTGCTATATTTATTATTTTCTAATACTCAGCATTATCCATCTTTGATTACTTGCGCTATACACAAATTCTGTTGTACCCACTCCTATTGTGCTTACATTATTAGCTAATGTATATATTCTGTTTTGAGCTTGAGAAAATGAAGATTCATTTTCAAAAGTTAAATTATTATTACTCATATTTATAATTACTATACGTCTTCCGTTTGTTCCTCCTGAGAATCCAGAAATTTTATAACTCTTTGTTCTTCCATCAATAATAAAAACATCTTTATCAGAATTTGAAGAACTCAATTGCAAATTATAATCATTAAACCTTTGCCCTTGTGGACCGTCTTGTATTGTTATGTCAGCAACTGAATAATTAACTGATGAAGAAGATGAAGCGCCTGTTGTATTCAAAGTATTACCAACTAACTGCAAATTTGAACCTAACGTAATTTCCCCCATGGTTCCATCAGTATCAAATCCAGTTAATTTAGTTAATTCTGAAGTATTTGTTTGAGTAACTCTAAATGTTCCTTCAACATGTAAACTAGCTTGTGGATTAGTAGTGTTTATACCTACTTGAGAAAAAGTAAAAAATGGAGCAATAACGAATATATATAGTAAATTTTTCATAATATATTTTTTTAGAAGTTGTAATAAATTTGATTAAAAAAAGGACGTAAGAATTCCCCATCATATACAAACAATATAAATTGTTTATATGATATTCAGCTTGACAACAGGCAGTTGCCAAAACAAATACAATCCTAAATAGTTTAGATTACTTACGTCTTAACTTAGAAGATGTTAAAGAGACATCTTGCGTTTCAAATGAATTAAAGTACAACCAATATGTTGTCCTAATAAGCTAACATATATATATGAATTTTTCTTTTTTTGCACACAATTAGTTTGTGTGATTTTTTTGAAGTTATTGACTTTGGAATCAATATTTAATAAAAACTTTTGTGGCAACTTGTCGAAAGTAAAATTATATTGGTTCATAATTAATAAGGTTTTAATGTTGCTTACTTTAAAGGTACTTAAAACCAAAACTTAATGATAATTAATTCGTTACACAACCAAAATATTCGCTAAAAAACAGGTAACTCACTAATATTAGTGATATAAAATGCTATAAATTTGTAGTGAAACAGCATTAATATGTAGTAAACAATAAAATTATAACTTATTGTTATTATTTAAAAAAACCTAGAATGCCAAGATTCACTTGCAGGAACTTCCCAATTTTCATTGTATTCAGCTATATTCGTTACTAAGTTATTGAATACTATAGTTTTTTTGCCAATAGCTCCAGATTTAGCCATTACTTTAAAGTCTAATAAAGCTTTAAAGTTAACAAAGTCACCTTGTTTAAAGGCTACATTCATTTTATCTAACAACTCTACTCCCAACTCTTGTTCCAACTCTTGTATAAAACGTACAGAAGCATCAATAGAGCAACCTGTAGCTGATTGTTCATCTTGATTTACAGCAATAATAATAAAACGCTCGTACTTTAATTCAAAACCAGCCTGTAAACCAGTTCCATGTGCAGCCCATTGTTCTAAGAACACTTTCGTTTTATCAGATACCAAATCCAATTCATCTGCAGTAAAACGACGATTGCATTGGTATATCCAAATTTTTGAGTGCTCCGGTAATGTATTGAATTCTACTAGCATTGGTATTGTGTATTATTATTTTTGTTTGTTTAATTTACGATGATGCATCCAAGCTTGGAATCCACCAAAAACAATCACCATAAAAATAAATTTTATAATTGAAAATGATTTTTCATCATATAAATCGAATAATGCCATTGCTACCGCAAAGATTACTCCCATTATTAAACCTACTTTTATAGAATTTTTGGTCATTGTCAATATACTAAATTGAATTAGCTAATAATTCTGCTACATCAAGCACTTCTATTTTACCTTCTTGCTCTTTAGCTTTAACACCGTCAGTCATCATTGTATTACAAAAAGGGCAACCAGTAGCAATAATTTCCGCAGTTGTCCCTATTGCATCTTCAGTACGTAAAACATTAATATCTTTAGTTCCATTTTCAGGTTCTTTAAACATTTGTGCCCCACCAGCTCCACAGCATAATGAGTTTAATTTATTACGTTTCATTTCAACTAAATCAACTCCAAGTGAATTAATCAACTCTCTAGGTGCTTCATATACTTCATTTGCCCTTCCTAAATAACAAGGGTCATGAAATGTTACTTTTTTTCCTTTAAATGTATCGCCAGAAATTTTTAATGTCCCTTCTTTAAGTAATTGTTGTAAAAACTCAGTGTGATGAAATACTTCGTATTTACCACCTAACTCAGGGTATTCGTTTTTAATAGTATTATATGAATGTGGGCAACAAGTAACTATTTTTTTAACTTCATACATATTCATCACCTCTATATTGGTAATTGCTTGCATTTGAAATAAAAATTCGTTTCCTGCTCTTTTAGCAGCATCACCACTTGAGCTTTCTTCAGTACCTAAAACTGCAAAATTCACATTTGCATTGTTCAATAATTTAACAAAAGCACGAGTTATTTTTTTTGCTCTATCATCAAAACTACCAGCTGAACCAACCCAAAATAAAATGTCTGGAGGTGTTCCTGCTGCCATCATCTCTGCCATAGTTGGCACTTTTAATGCTTCACTCATAATCTTTATGCTTTTAAAACTTAAAACTAAGCGCCTAAGTAATTTATTATTATCTATTAATTTTTAAGAAATGACCGATAAGGTTTACTCATCAACCCATTTCAACCTATCCATTTGGTTATATGGCCAAGGTGCTCCGTTATTTTCTACATTCTGCATCATATTATTTAATTCTGTAGGAGCAGCACTCTCTTCCATAACTAAATAACGACGCATATCCATAATAATACTTAATGGATCAATATTTACAGGACAAGATTCAACACAAGCATTACAACTTGTACATGCCCAAATTTCTTCTTTAGTTATCCAATCGAATAAGTTTTTACCATCATCCTTGAATTCTCCGTTATTCGCATCAATATTTTTACCCACTTCTTCTAAACGATCACGAGTATCCATCATAACCTTTCTAGGAGATAATTTTTTACCTGTAAGATTTGCAGGACAATTACTCGTACACCTACCACATTCAGTACATGTATATGCATTTAATAAATTCACCCATGATAAATCGGTAACATCCTTTGCTCCGAAAGTAGACACTTCCTCTTCTGTCCCTTCTTCCGGCATTGCATAGGGATCAGCATCAGGATCCATCATCATCATTACCTCTTTAGTCACATTAGCATCATTTGTAAACTGCCCTTTAGGCTTTAAATTTGCAAAAAATGTATTTGGGAAAGCTAATAAAATATGTAAATGCTTAGAATAGTATAAGTAATTTAAAAAAGCTAGTATCCCTACAATATGTAACCACCAAGCCCCTCTTTCGATAATATGTAGTGTACTATCTTCCATTCCGGAGAATAGCGGTGCAATATACTGACTGATTACATTACCAGTATTCATTTCTTGAAAATGAACATCAGTTGCGTTCATGACTAAAAACAAGGTCATTAAAACCATTTCGAAATACAGAATTATATTTCCATCCGACTTTGGCCAGCCATTCATTTCGTCTTTCCAGAAACGAGCTATTTTAATCACATTTCTTCTAATCCAGAATACGATTACTGCTACTAATACTAAGAATGCTAAAATTTCAAAGTTCCCTATTAAGAAGCCATAAAAACTTCCCATTCCTGAGAATATACGATGTGTACCAAAAATACCATCGATAACAATTTCTAATACTTCTATATTAATAAGAATAAATCCTACATAAACAACTATATGTAATATTCCTGAAACTGGGCGTCGAACCATTTTCCCTTGACCTAAGGCTATTTTTGCCATGTTTTTCCAACGAGCAGATCTATTATCAGTCCTATCAATATCCTTACCTAACTTAATGTTTCTGACAAGTGACTTAATGTTTTTTGCAAAAAACCATATTCCTGCAGCCAATATTGCTAAGAATAAAATATTATCAATGTATTGCATATTTAATAATCTAAAATTTTATGAAATTATTGCTTTAATTCTCCAGTTGCAGATTTCTCGTAAGGGATTTCTTTTTTGGATAATACTCTAAAATATCTTTTCGGATGTAACTTAATGTCTTGTAATAACTCTTCTAATTCCTTAGCTGCCGCTTCAAAGTTATTATACAACTTTTCATCTTTCATTAGCTTCCCTATAGTTCCTTTACCTTCTTCTACTCCAGAAAGCACTCCGTTAAGTTTAGTTAAAGTTTTATCTAAACTAGCTACAGTTTCTCCTAAATTAGCTTGCTGTAATGAATCTGATAATCCTTTAAATGATTTTGCAGTTCCTTCAAACTCAGATAACATTTTATTTAGCTTACTATTATCTTTTGCTATTAAATTATTAATTGATTGAGATAGCCCTCGGAAAGATTTTAAGGTTTTATTAAGTTCGGCTACAGCATTTTTCAATCCTTTTTCAGAATCATCTTTTACCAATACATTTAAACCTGTAAGGAGCGTATCAGCTTTTTTCAGGGTTGCATCTAAACCTGTACTTAATCCAGAAAAATTACTAGTTAAACTTTTCACTAACCCTTCTTCTACTTCTGATTTTAAAAAATCTTGATTTTTAGCATAGTCAGAATCGTTAGCAGGGATTATTGTAATCGCATTACCTCCCATTAATCCTAGTTCATACAACCTAATTGTACTGTTTTTAGAAAAATTAAAACGATTATCTACCGAAAAAGAAACCCTTGTTTTACCAGTCTCAAAATCATAGGTAATAGCTTCTACCTTACCTACTTTATTACCTTTTATGGTAACTGGAGCAGATGGTGTTAATGCATTATAATCAAATTCTGTATAAAAAATATTATTGGAACTAAATAAATCTTGTCCTTTTAAATAGCTAAAGCCAAAAAGAAACAGTGCAATTGCAACTATAACAAGAATAGCAGTTTTAATTTCTCTTGAAATCTTCAAAGTAATTTGTATTTTGATTCGCTAACAAAATTAACACTATTTTAATTATAATCACTCTAAATATGAATGCCTTTTTTTGACTATAATAATTTGTTATTTTTTTAAAACTGTACTTAAACTTACTCTAGTTCCATTTTTATAAGCTACTACATAACATTTAGGATAACCTTTTGATTTTGCTATTTTCTGAAGCGCTTTAATCTCCTCATAATCATTCGTACTTCCACTAAAATACTTATATAACTTGCCTTGTTTTACTTTTGACAAATCTTTTAGCCCTTTAAAATTATATGACTTTAAAGCTAGATTTCTTGAACTAGCAGCTATTTGTACTTTAAAAATGATGTCATCACCTGTATTAGAATTGATTGTATTTTCTTGAGTAATAATGTTTTGTTCTGTACCTTGATCAATACTTTTCTTATACTCTAAAATAGATCCAACTATAGATTTAGACATTTCATCTTGTCCTTTTTTTGAATTCAAATAAGCACCTTCTTTTTTATATGTAAGAAACCCTAATTCAATTAAAACACTTGGCATAACAGTTTGATGTAATACAATAAACCCTGCTTGCTTAACCCCCCTGCTCTTACGTTTTAGTTTATTCTTAAAACTCTTTTGAATATAATCTGCTAATTGAATACTTTGATCTAAATACTCCTCCTGCATTAGAGTTAATCCAATAATCGATTCTGGAGAATTAGGATCGTAACCTGCATATTTTTCATGATAATCCTCTTCTAAAAGTATTACGCTATTTTCTTTTTTTGCTACTTCTAAATTTGTTTTGTTCCTATGCAACCCTAACACAAACGTCTCAGTACCATTGGCTTGCGTGTGAAAAGAATTACAATGTATCGACACAAATAAATCTGCTTTTGCTTTGTTAGCAATCTCCCCGCGTTTATCTAATTCTATAAAAACATCTGTTTTTCTCGTGTATACTACTCTGATGTTTGGGTTTTTCTCTAATTGTTTTCCTATTTTAAGTACAACATTTAGGGCAATATCCTTTTCTATATATTTATTTCCCATGTTTCCAGGATCATGTCCTCCATGTCCTGCATCTAACACAATTACAAATTTATCTTTAATAGGTGTTTTTTCTTCATTAGAAGAAAAAGAAGAAAAAAAGACTATTACAATTAGTAGTAACAAATAATTAAATTTATACATCCTTTTTATTTACTTTTTAAATAATTCAATTTTTAATTTTACGCTCTAAATACTCTATTGAAAACACTAGTTTTCTGTACCGTTTTAAGTTTTAATAAACCCTTTTAAAATGAAACCAAATTTAGGGGTTAAAATTTTCTAAAATTTAAAATATACACTAAAAATATATCGTATGTTTGACACTCCAAAAACTAAGCCATACTTTTACAAAAATAGAATTTACATTGGTGCAATTGAAAAGCTTACATATACTTTTAATAACATTTTTAGCATTGTTTATTAACAATTATGCTAACGCTCAAGATTTACCTACAAAAGGAATCCCTGTTTCACCTGATTCTTTAGCAACACCTCTTTTAAAAACGGGTATGCCTTCATCTTCAAAGTTTGAAGGATTAAATACTAAAAAAGAAATTGATACAATACGCCCCAAAGACTCCGTAAAACTAAAAGAAACACTTACTGATATTGTAAAATACAAAGCTACTGATTATATAAAAGTAAACAGACGCGAGCAATTAATGTATTTGTACAACGAAGCTGAAATTAATTATACCGATGTAAATATAAAAGCTGGTAAAATTATTATCAACTATGCAAAAAGTGAAATTTATGCCTATGGAATAAAAGATTCTATCGGTTATACTCAACCTCCCATTTTTAAACAAGGAGAGAATATTGTAGAGCCAGATTCTATTAGATATAATTTTGATACAGAAAAAGCATTAATTTTCAATTCCAGAACTGAACAAACTGGTATGAACCTAAAAGCAGCTATTACAAAAAAAGAAAATGACTCGGTTTATTATGTAAAAGATTTGATTCTTACTACTTCTAAAAACCTAGATGACCCTGAATACCATATAAAGGTTAGAAAGGCAAAATTAGTCCCTAGTAAGAAAATTGTTAGTGGTGTTGCTAATATGTTTATTTATAGTGTTCCAACTCCATTAGGTATTCCTTTTGCATATTTCCCTTTAACTGAAGATCGTGCTTCAGGATTTATTATTCCAACTTTTGGAGAAAATAATGATCGAGGTTATTTCATACAAAACGGAGGATATTATTTTGCTGTAAGTGATTATTTTGACTTAACACTTCTTGGTGATTTTTATACTAATGGTAGCTATGGGTATAATATTAGTTCCGATTACAAAGTAAACTATAAATACAGCGGACAATTCGGTTATCGCTCAGAAAACTTAATCACAAGTGAACGTGGTTTCCCCGATTATAGTAAATCTAATATTTACAACTTAAGATGGTCACACAGTCAAGACGGAAAGTCAAATCCAAACTCTCGATTTTCTGCATCTGTTAACTTAGGTAGTAGCACTTATTATACTCAATCAAATAACCAACGAAATACTGCAAATACATTAACTAATACACTAAGTTCGTCTATATCATACAGCAAGAGTTTCCCTGGTAAGTTAGGAGCTAATATATCAGCTACTGCAACACACTCGCAAAACACAAATACACAAGAAATTAATATGACGCTTCCGAATATCCAAGGAAGCATTAATAGAATATACCCTTTTGAGCCGAAGGTTGGAAGTAAGAAAGGAGCCTTCCAAAATATTAACTTTCAATATTCTTTTGCTGGAGAAAACAGGATAAAAACTACTGATGAATTTTTCTTCAAAAGCGAAATGTTTGACAACGCAAAATTAGGCATAAGACATTCTATTCCTGTTAGTACAAATTTTAAAGTATTAAAATATTTTAGTTTAACAACCGGCGCTTCTTATAATGAAGTTTGGAATTTTGAAAAAGTCAACAAATATTACGATGAAATAAACTTAGAAGAAATCACCACTATTGACAAAGGTTTTGCAAGTTATAGAACTTATAATTTCTCTTCTAGTTTAGGTACAACCTTATATGGTATGTATAACTTTGACAAAGATGAAAAGGATAAAAAAATAAAAGCAATACGTCATGTTGTAAGACCAAGTGTTAGTTATAATATTAACCCAGCATTCGATCAATATTATGAAAGTTACAAAAAAAATGTAATTACAGCCGATGGAACTACAATAGAAGATGTTGAATATAGTCCATTTGAAAATTCAATTTACGGCTCTCCTGGTAAAACTTTTTCAAGCTCCGTAGGTTTCGGAATAGGAAATTCAATTGAAGCAAAGGTTAGAGATAAAGTAACTGACTCTACAGAAGTAAGCTACAGAAAAGTAAGCATCTTAAACAACCTAAACTTTTCTAGTTCATATAATGTTGCTGGTGATTCTTTAAAAATCAGCCCTGTAAGTGTTTCTGGAGGAACTCAATTGGCAAAAGATAAACTAAGTGTTAATTTTAACATGACACTAGACCCATATGCTTTAGACAATAACAATGCTAGAATAGATAAGTTCAACATCAATAATAACGGTAGTTTATTCCGATTAACCAATGCAAATCTAACATTAAACTACTCTTTTTCTAGTAAGGATTTTGAGAAAGGAAAATCAGACAACAAACAGACAAATAGTACAACTACATTTAACAGTACAGAAGATTTATTAGGAAACAATAATGACTTAAGTAAATCTAGTTTTGATGACAATGAGGATGATAAACAAAAGGATGTAAAGCTTTATAACTACAAAATTCCTTGGAGTTTACGTTTAGCATATTCTGTAGCTTATAATAACTTTGCAAGACAAAGTGAAATTTCAAGTAACTCACTTATGTTTTCAGGAGATGTGGAATTGTCTCCTAAGTGGAATGTAGGTATCTCTTCAGGGTATGACATAAAAGGAAAAGGAATCACTCATACAAACTTAAGATTTGAAAGAGATTTATTAAGCTGGAAAATGAATTTTAACTGGACTCCTTTTAGCGCTAACAAATCATGGTTTTTCTTTATTGGTATAAAATCATCTGTACTGAGTGATATTAAATGGGACAAACAAAGAGAACCAGACAAATTGATTAATTAAGTTTTTATATTATGACAAAAAAAATAATTACTACAAAAGGCGCTCCCGCTCCTATTGGACCATACAATCAAGCTGTATTAGTAAATGAAAATACTCTATATACTTCTGGTCAAATTGCATTAGACCCAATTACAATGGAGTTGGTTTTAGATAATATTAAAACTGAGACGAAGCAAGTGATGGAAAATATGAAAGCGGTTTTAAAAGCTGCTGAAATGACTTTTGACAATGTTATTAAAACCTCTATTTTTATTTCTGATATGAATAACTTTTCTAAAATAAATGATATTTACGGAACCTATTTTGATGAAACAACTGCTCCAGCAAGAGAAACCGTTGAAGTGGCATGTTTACCTAAAAATGTTAATGTAGAAATATCTATGATTGCAATTAAATAGCAAATTGAAATTATATAAAAAAAGAGGTTCAAATTAATGAGCCTCTTTTTTTATATAATTAACTCAAATGATAATTCACTAAATTATCAATTGGTTTTTGAATAAAATTTCCTGTATTTAACCTGAAAGATTTTAGTGCTTTTTTCAATTCATCTTGTAATAAGTAGGAAATGCTCCCCACAAAATGTATTGGCAAATCATAAACTCTATCATACTGAGTTATTTGATTTTCAATAAAATCAGAAAACCCTTTATTAATTATTTGCGAGCAGTACAATTCATTTTTATGCTTAATTAAAAAAGAAGCGTATTGTGCCAAATAAGCATTTGGATGAGGTTTTTGATACAAATTAAGCTTTACATCGTCAGGATAGAGATTAAATTCATCCTGAAACATATCATGCAATTTCTTTGGCATTTTGTTATAGAAATAATCTCTTAACAAAATTCTACCAAAATAATTACCAGAAGCGTCATCCATCAGCATATAACCTAAAGAAGGTACCTTACTTTTAATTTCCGATTTTCCGTCAAAATGGCAACAATTACTACCAGTACCCAAAATAGAAACTATCCCTTCTCTCCTATTAGATACCGCAAACGCTGCTGCATAAATATCTTCTTTTACTACAATACTAGCTTTTGGAAAAACCTCCTCTAGTATTGCCAATAATTTTTTCTTAGGCCTTTCTGTTCCACATCCAGCTGCATAAACATACACTTCAAGAACATCATTAACATATTCCATTACAGTCTTATTGGTAGTAACAGTAGTATATAAATCCGATTCTGAAAAAACCGTAGGGTTCAACCCCTTTGTGGTAACCTTAACTACTATATTTTTTTGCGCATTTACTAAAACCCAATCGGTTTTTGTAGAACCACTATCTGCTATTAATATCATTTATATTATTGTATATTTATTTATAAGATAAGTCCCTATAATCTTAAGCCTACCCCTCTAAAAAAGGGGGGAGGTAACACCTACTAAGATTAATCCAAACTAGCTGAATACACTGTTAAATCGAGTAATTTATTTGCATACCCATATTCATTATCATACCAAGAAATGAGCTTAAAGAAATTACTATTTAATTCAATTGAAGCAGCGGCATCAAAAATAGAAGTTCTTGTATCACTAACAAAATCCTGAGAAACTAAAGGGTCCGTTTCATAACCAAGGATTCCTTTTAACTCATTTTTAGAAGCTAATTTAATAGCTACTTTAATTTCATCTAACGATGTAGGTTTTAAGGTTTTTAAAGTCAAGTCTACTACAGACACATCAGCAGTTGGTACACGGAATGCCATGCCCGTTAATCTACCATCCAATTCAGGAATTACCTTACTAACAGCTATTGCTGCTCCAGTTGTGGTTGGTATAATATTATTCATTGCTGCTCTACCTCTACTCCATTTTCCAGAAGGCCCATCAACTGTTTTTTGAGTAGATGTAGCCGCATGAACAGTAGTCATTAACCCTTCTTCTAACCCAAAATTATCATTAATAACTTTTGCTAAAGGCGCTAAACAGTTGGTTGTACACGAAGCATTTGAAATTATTTTATCGGAAGCTTTTACATCTGTATGATTTACTCCCATTACAAACATTGGCACATCCTTAGATGGTGCAGAAAGCAGTACTCGCTTTACACCTTTATCTTCTAAATGAGCACTTGCTTTATCAACAGTGGTAAAAAACCCAGTGCACTCTAACACATACTCCGCTCCAACTTTATTCCACTGAATATCAGCTGGATTTCGTTCCGCAGTAATTCTAATTTCATTTCCATTGACAATAAGTTTACCATTATTAGTTCCAATAGTTCCCTCAAAACGTCCGTGAACTGAATCATATTTTAATAGGTAAGCTAAATAATCAACATCTAACAAATCATTTATCGCTACTACCTGTACATTATCCTTCTTCATTGCCGCCCTAAAAGCTAGGCGTCCAATTCTTCCGAATCCGTTTATTCCTATTCTTATCATATTCTTTTTACTAATTTTTTAATTCTATTTACACCGATAATATATCTGAAATCCTCAACAATTCTCTGTTGATATCATTCTTACATCTCATTATTTCAATAATTGGGGTAGCAACAATTTGGTTATTCTGAATACCAACCATAACATCTTTTTCACCATCTAACAGCAATTCTACAGCTTTTACTCCTAGTCTACTAGCTAAAACCCTGTCTGAACATGTTGGGCTACCTCCACGTTGTAAATGTCCTAACACAGTTACTCTAGGGGAGTAATCTTCCATATTTTCTTTTACATATTCTGCTAATTCAAAAACATTTCTTCCTGTTTTATCTCCTTCAGCAACAATAACTATACTTGAAGTTTTACCGCTTAGTTTACTTCTATTCAAACTTTCTATCAATTTTTCTAAAGGTTGATCCTCTTCAGGAATTAAAATCTCTTCTGCTCCTGCACCAACACCTGCATTTAATGCTATAAACCCAGCATCACGCCCCATTACCTCTATAAAAAACAACCTATTATGAGAACTTGCTGTGTCACGTATTTTATCTACCGCTTCAACCACAGTATTTAATGCTGTATCATAGCCTATGGTAAACTGAGTGCCAAAAATATCATTATCTATAGTTCCTGGAATCCCAATTACAGGAATATCATGTTCTTTACTAAATAATGCACCACCAGTAAAAGTACCATCACCACCAATAAGTACGATAGCATCTATGCTTTCTTCTTTTAGATTTTCATAAGCTCGTGCCCTACCATCTACCGTTCTAAATCCTTTAGATCTCGCAGACTTCAAAACAGTCCCTCCTTTATTAATAATGTTTTTAACATTTCTTGAGGTGAGTTCTATAAAATCATTTTCAATCATTCCTTCATATCCTCTATAATACCCAACACATTTAATATTATAATAGGTACATGCCCTAACAACAGCTCTAATTGCAGCATTCATCCCTGGTGCATCTCCACCAGAGGTCATTACACCTATTTTTTTTATGTTTTCCACCATTAATTTATTTCAAAAATGTTTGTTAACAAATATCAATTTAAAAATACAGAACATTTTTTTAATTTGATTATTTTTATCCAAAATTTTAACACAATACAACCATATATATGCAATTAGCTACTATTGATTATGCAATCATCATCGGTTTTTTTATCCTTACCTTAGTCATTGGAATACTTGTTGCTAAACAATCCGGAAAAAGTAGTGAATCTTTTTTTCTCTCAGGAAGAAATATGCCATGGTGGTTACTGGGTTTTTCAATGGTTGCTACCACATTCGCAGCAGACACTCCTGGACTAGTTACACAGTTGGTTCGTGAAAATGGAGTTTCTGGTAACTGGGTTTGGTGGGCAATGCTATTAACAGGAATGCTAACAGTCTTTTTCTATGCTAAACTATGGCGGAAATCAGGAATTAATACGGATTTAGAATTTTATGAGTTACGTTATTCAGGAAAGTCAGCAGGCTTTTTAAGAGGTTTTAGAGCTATTTATTTAGGTGTAATATTTAATATCATCACCATGGCTGGTGTTTGCTTAGCAGGAGCAAAAATAGCTAATATCCTTTTGGGTATTGACCAAGAAACTATGCTATTAATTTCTGGGATAATTATCGTTATTTATTCCGCTTTAGGTGGACTTAAAGGGGTGTTAATCACAGATTTTATTCAATTTATCATAGCCATGATAGGATCTGTATGGGCAACCATCTACATAGTTAACCTACCTGAAATTGGTGGTATAGAAACATTGTTAAGTCATAATAATGTTCAAGGAAAACTTAATATTTTACCAGATTTCACAAACTCCAAATCCGTTATAACTCTATTAATTATTCCTTTTGCTGTACAATGGTGGAGTACTTGGTACCCAGGAGCTGAACCTGGTGGTGGTGGATATATCGCACAACGTATGTTAGCTGCAAAAGATGAAAAAAACGCTACTTGGGCAACACTATTTTTTAATTTCGCACATTATGCATTACGTCCTTGGCCATGGATAGTTGTAGGGTTAGCATCTTTAATTATTTTCCCCAGCATAGAAAGTATCAATAACACTTTCCCTAATTTGACTGATAACATGCAAGGACATGATGTTGCTTATGCAGCAATGATGACTTACTTACCAGCAGGGTTAATCGGTATTGTTTTAACCTCTTTGATTGCTGCGTTTATGAGTACAATATCTACGCAATTAAACTGGGGAAGCTCTTATATAGTTAACGATTTTTATGTTCGTTTCTTAAAACCTAATAGTTCTGAAAAAGAAAAAGTACTGGTTGGTAGATTATCTACTATTGTACTAATGATATTTGCAGCTTTATTTTCAATATTCTTACAGTCAGCTGGTGAAGTATTTTTCTTATTACTACAAATTGGAGCAGGAACAGGTCTATTATTTATATTAAGATGGTTTTGGGATAAAATTAATCCCTACAGTGAAATTGCTGCTATGGTGATTTCTTTTCTTATTGCACTGATTTTCTTTATCAACGGAAAACTAAACACTCCATTATTTACCATTGAAGGTCACTGGCAACTGATTATTGGTGTTGTAATTACTACCATTGGTTGGGTTGTAGTTACATTAATTACTCAGCCTACAGATAAAAATACTTTAGATAAATTTAACGAATTAATTTTCGATTCAGAAAGTAAATTTCATAACATAGGGTATAAAATATTAGCATTCTTCCTTGGTGTAATTGGTACTTACAGCTTTTTGTTTTCTACCGGATACTTTATTTATGGGGAAACAATACTCGCTTTTAGCTTAGCCTCGTTAACATTAGTATGCGCATTATTACTTATTAAGTTCTGGAAGAAAATAAGTTAAACAGCTCAATTATATATCTATAATTTAATTGTTAAAAAAAGTCAGATCGAGTAACTAACTAATACTTGAGCTGGCTTATTTTTTTGGCTGTGTTTTTATAAAATCAGCAGGGTCTTCCTCTTCTTCTAACTTTTTCTCTGCAACTTTCTTTTTCCCTTTAAATATCTTCTGAATTAACTCTTCAAAATCATCAAAATCAACCTTATAAGATATCCCCACTCCTTGTGTATACCCCAATTCATTAGTTGCTGTTGCAGTCTGAGACAAGTCATTTTCTCTATTGAATATTTTTGCTCGAAGTGTTCCATCACCATTTAATAAAAACTCCACTTGTACATCCCCTGCAACAACAGTTTTACTAACTCCTCCAACTGGGATACCAACTTTTCCATTAATTAAAATTCTGTCTGAAATTTTAGTAGAAATTGTAAACCCTAACCTGTCCTCTATACGCTGTTCTTCAAGTGGATTATTTTCACCTTGTTCATAATTCAACCCTACCTTAAACTTACCATCAGTTTTATTTAGCATATTATTAATCAAACTTGTAGCACGTTCAACCAAATTTCCTGTTACTGCTCCTTGACCGTAAGCATATGAACCCGTAAACTGTCCAGCGGTTACTAATGATAGCGCTTGCTTATCTCTAAACTCTTTATCATCTAGTTTATACAATAACTCTGATTTTACAACTGAATTAGTTTTCGGAAATTGAATATCAAATTCAACTTCTGGCTGCATCAACCCTCCATTTAAACTTATAACAACATCAACAGGTATTTTACGGTTGATTGATGGATTATCAAGTAATAAAGCTGGATTTGCGGTAGTACTATATACTGCGTCCATATTTAAACGCGCCTTATACGGATTACCATCCCAATTTATTGTTCCTCCTGGTTTTACTTTAAAACGTTTTTCAATAAAACCTCCTTGTAAAAAATTGTTACCATATACAAAATTGTATGTTCCATCGCTTACAATAAAGTCACCATACATATTAAACTTGTCATTTGTATTGATTTCAATACGCATTAAACCAGACCCCCTTCCTTTTAACACACTACCCGCCTCTTGATCAAGTACAATTTCAATTTCCGCATCTGGGGTCACATCTAAATCAAACTCTAACTCCAATCCACTAATATCATCTGGTAAATTAGCGTCTACTTGAGTTTGATTTAACCTATCGTATTTTGAAACAGTTTTAATAAACGAATTATCTCCAACTGCTTCCGAATCACTAATAGGTATTTTAAATACTGTTCCTTTATTTGTTCTTGCATTTACTTTAACTAACAACTCACTTGTAGGGCCAAGTAACTCTGCTGTTCCTGAAATAAATGCCTTACCATAATACAGTGATTCTTCTTCTTGTTTTTTATCTAATACCAATAAATTATCTGTTGATATTTTTAAACCTAATTCCCAATCTGTAAAATAATTATGGGCTACAAAACCATTTAAACGACCAGATGTGTAATATTTAGTATCTAGTATTGCTATATTATCACAGATAAAACGTCTGTTTTTTAAATTAATTTTTGCATTGTTTTCAAAATCAAAATCCACATTTAAATATGGTATTTTTAACCCAGCTTCATCTAAAGATAATGTACCTAAAAAATCAGGGTTATCATAGTCACCAAAAAGCTTTGCTTTACCAGAAACTACCCCTCTAATATTTGTGATTACATCATCTCCTAAATCACTAAAAAAAGAAAGGTCCAACTGGTTTAAATCTACATCTAAATTTAAATATGGTTGTTCTGTAGCAAAATCAACATAACCACTAGCATTTAACGATTTTACACTTTCATTTTCAATACTTGTATTTATATGGTATTTATTAAACTCATCATCACCTTCAACACCCAACTTATACAAACCTAATGCACGGTTATTGATATTAAAATCACTTATTGTAACTCCTGCCGTTGGTTTATACACTCCTTTTTCTTGCAATAATTTAAGCTTCCCATTTGCAATTCCTTCAAAATTAAAGTTTTTAATCTCTGGTAATAATTTAGACAGTTTAACCTCATTGATATCTAAATTTATATCTTTCTCTTTATCACCGTGCAATTCACCATACAACTTTAAAAATTCTGAATTATGATTAATAACAAACTGCTCTAAAATTACATTCTTAAATTTTTTATCAAAAACAACTTTACTCTTCTTATCATTTAACTCATTGATAAACCATTCATAATCATTAATCTTCAGTTTTGATTTTTTAAACCCAAATACAGATTTATTATCTTTATTAATTGTATGATATAAGTTTAATTTATAGTCATCACTTCGTTGTTTACCACCTTTAAATTCTGTTCTAAAAAACAGTGTGTCACTTATTGTTTTATTTACTAAGTTAAACTCTGAAACATCATAAAAACTAGTTTTAATATCTTTAATCCTTATGTAAGCATTGTAAAATGGGTTAGCATTGTCTAATTGGATATTTACATTATCAAACACATTATCTCGATAAGAGATTTTAGGAGATTTTAAACTCAACTTAAACTCCTCTTCATTACTTGATACTCTTCCTTTAAAGGTTGCTTGTTTATCTATGATAATATCAGGATAAAATATTTGTGTAAGCTTATTTTCTATTTTAATACTGAAATCAAAAAATTGACCCTCTGCTACTTTAATAGGACTGTAATTAGTATATATACTTCCTAAATCATTTTCAGCTAAAGAAAGTAATTCTTCAAACTTAAATTTACCAATAATTTCACCTTTAATAACGTCTGGAGAGTTCACTGTGATAGTTCTAATATTTTGTTCATCAAATGAAGAACTCAATTTAAAGTCTTTAAAATAGAATTTATCGTTCTGATTATTATAATGTGTGTTTTTAAATAGAATTTCCCCAAAAGCATCATTAATACTTGATCCTTTCATTTTCATTTCAACATCACCTTTAAATATTGAAATGGAATCTCTTTTAACTAAATTAATTTTATTGAAATCTGCAAAAGTTATGGATGTTTTAAAGTCATATACGTCAACTTTAGACGACATATCTATCAACCCATCAAAGGTTAATTGTAAGTTATCATCTTTTGAAATTAAATTCCCATTAAATATTTTTTGTTGAATTTTCCCTAAAACAGAAACATTCTTATACGTATAGTTATTAATTTCAATAGCAGTAACATTTCCTTTTACCAATGTATTTAAGTTAGCTAAGGTAAACCCTTGTCCATCTACTTCTGCTTGAAATGTAGCTAAGCCAAAACTATCATTTTGTAATAATTTTCCAAAATTGAATTTTGTAAATTGAGTCTCACCTTTATACACTGCATTATCAATATCCTCAATGTCAGACAGTAGCATTTTTGCTTTTACAGCTCCAATATCACTTTCTATAACAACATCCGTGTTTATGTATTTACTAGTTACCACAGTATTTCCTGTTGCAGAAAATACTCCAATATTTCTAAACGTTGAAGGAAGTGACCTACCTAGCAAACCAGGTAACATGTTTTTTAAATCAGTGTATGTCGATTTTAAATTATCAAAATCAGCTATTAACTTAAAATCATTCGCATTTTTGGATAGTAAATTTTTAAATATCAGATCACCATCTACTTCTGTGTTATTTAAGGTTTTTAACTTAAGGTTTGGAAACCTTAGATCGTTTAAAGTTCCAGTGACATTTGTTGTAAACAAAGCAGCATCTTGACCAAATTCATTATAGAATGCATTCAAGTCAGTATAAGCTATACTTGAATTTTTAAACAACGCATTTAATTTCACTTTATTATTAAAATCAGAAAAATCAGAGCGTTTATAATCAAACACCAACTCACCAAATATAGCAGATGAATTTGTTTTCAACTTAATTTTATCAAAACGCATTTGCGTAAGTGAGTACGAAAAGTCCGTTTCAAGTTGAGTAATTTGTACTCCTCTATGATCTAACATATTTGCATCAGTTACTGATACATTTACATTTGGCCCGTTAATAGACAGTGAATTACCATTTATATTAAGGTTTGTAAAATCTAATATTTTTGGCATTTTTATATTATCATCAATAAAACGAAATCTACTTTTTCCAATAGCAACACTTTTTGCCGTCATTAAAAATGATGATGGTGATTTTTTAGGTTTTGGATTTTTTTCATCAAAACTCGCAATAAATACATCCAAACTTGTATCTGTTTCGCCTTTATAAGTTTTAATAACAAAATCTAATTCATCAATTTCAATAGCATCAAATAGTAAATCACCTTCGCGTAACTCTCTGAAATCAAGTATCGTTGTATTTAACGCTCCAATATATGCCAATGTATCTTTATGATGATCTTCTATATAAATTTCTTTTAAAGCAACATCTCCAAAAAAGATATTTATACCTACTTTACCAACATTAATATTAGTATTATACTCTTTATTAAGTGATTTTGTTACTTTTTTCCCTAATTCTGTTTGCACATAAGGCAGTGATACTAATACCCCCAACAATAAAAACAATAACAATAGAATTATAAGAATCCTAAATAGTATTTTTCTGAGTTTTTTGATAGTTTTTATTGTTTTAACTTTGCTTTTTATTTACAAATTCTGTGCCTAAATTTATGAAATCCGAAGATCTCTATATTCTTGCTATTGAATCGTCCTGTGACGACACAAGCGCAGCAGTACTTTGTAACGATAAAGTACTGAGTAATGTTGTTGCCAATCAAGATATTCACACCAAATATGGCGGTGTTGTACCTGAATTAGCTTCAAGAGCACATCAGCAAAATATTGTTCCGGTAGTACATCAAGCATTACACCAAGCAAATATCGATAAAAAACAGCTAAAAGCCATAGCATTTACACAAGGACCTGGATTAATGGGGTCATTATTAGTAGGCACCTCATTTGCAAAGGGCTTAGCCCAAGGTTTACAAATACCCCTATTAGCTATAAACCACATGCAAGCGCATATTTTAGCTCATTTTATTGATGAAGATTCACAGGAAAAACCAGAGTTCCCATTTTTAGCAATGACTATTTCTGGCGGACATACTCAAATAGTTCAGGTAAACAACTATTTTGACATGACTGTAATTGGCGAAACTATTGATGATGCTATTGGCGAAGCTTTTGATAAAAGCGCCAAAGTACTTGGACTCCCATACCCAGGCGGACCACTAATTGATAAGAATGCCGCTTTAGGAAATCCAAGAGCTTTTCAATTCCCTAAACCAAAAGTAGCAGATTTAAATTTTAGCTTTAGCGGTTTAAAAACAGCCGTTTTATACTTTGTTCAGAAAAATGTAGCAGAAAATCCTGACTTCATCAAAAAAAACATGAACGATATTTGCGCATCATTGCAACACACAATTATTGGTATTGTTATTGATAAACTTAAGAAGGCTACTAAGAGTACTGGAATTAATCGGATTGCTATTGGTGGTGGAGTTTCTGCAAATTCAGGAATTAGGAAAGCATTGCAAGAAGGTGAACAAAAATTTGGATGGAAAACTCATGTTCCAAAATTCGAATACACTACAGATAATGCAGCTATGATTGGAATTGTAGGATATTTAAAGTATCTTGAAAAAGATTTTTCTAACATACAATCTACAGCAAATGCTAGATTTAAAATCTAACAACAATAATTATGATTAAAAAGTACTTTTACATCATTTTAATTTTTTGTTTTTACCTTTCGTTTTCACAAACGAATATAAAACAACTAAAAACGGATTTAGAATTAGTTACTGATATAAAATCTGCTAAACAATTCATCAAGGACAATCCTACAATAAAAGCTAAAATATATACATATAATGAAGATAAACATAAGAGTAGTTTATCCAAAATGCTATTTAGTAAAACGATTGGAACTAACTATGAGACAGAAGAGGAAAGCGCTAGTACATTGTATAAAATCATTAGTATTACCCCTACATTACACTACCGAGCTAGCTACATATTTTTAGATGGGAGAAAATTAAAACCATCAGTAATAGATAGTTTACAAAATATTATTATATCAAAATTAGATACTGGACAACAATTTAATCAATTAGCTGGTAAATACTCTATGGACAGAAACTCCATTAAAGGTGGTGACTTAGGTTGGTTTACAACAAATAAAGCCTCTAAAGCGTTTATTAGTTCTTTAGAAAAAAACAAACCAAATACAATTTTTAGCTTAGACTTACCTGACGCTAAAAAACACTATATTATCAATAAAACAGAGCAACAAAAAGATATTCGTTTATTACAAGTGTTGAAAATCACTTTTGAAAAAGAGAAAAAGAAACGATTAATTAACGGCTTTAATTAAAACATGGCTTTCAACGAGTTACTTGCAATTCGGATTCGCACGTCATTGGCTCTTTTTCAAGAGGAATTTATTGAAAAAAAAATGTTTGGCGGCCTTGTTTTTCTATATAAAGGAAAAATGACTATTGGAGTTATAAAAGAAAGACTTGTCGTTAGAGTAATTTCATCTAAAATAGATAATTTACTAGTCAAACCGGGAATTAATCCAATGGATTTTACAAAAAAACCAATGAAAGAGTTTTTATATGTTTTACCGGAAGCTATAAAAACAGAGGAAGATATATTATTTTTTACTGAATTAGGTATAGAACATGCCAAACATAAACTTAACGAAATTTAATGCAATTATTTTATAGTCCTGATATTAATTCTGATAGCAAACAATACACTTTCTCAAAAGAAGAAAGCAAGCATATTGTTAAAGTATTACGAAAAAAAGAAAGTGATACACTTTCCATTACTAATGGAGAAGGAGATTTATTCACCGTAGAAATTATTATTGCCGACACTAAAAAATGCATTGTCCAAATCAATACCGTTGAGCAGAAAAAAGGGCACAATTACAAGCTACACATCGCCATTGCTCCTACCAAAATGAATGACCGAATGGAATGGTTTTTAGAAAAGGCAACCGAAATTGGTATTGATGAAATCACCCCTCTGTTTTGTGATAATTCTGAACGAAAAATAATTAAGAAGGATCGTTTTGAGAAAATTATTCAAAGTGCCATGAAGCAGTCCTTACAAATGCAATTACCAAAACTAAATGATCCAATCAGTTTTAAACATTTTGTTAATCAGAAGTTTACCGGACAAACATATATTGCGCATTGTGAAGAACAAGAAAAGACACAACTTCAATCATTAGTATCACGAAATGATAGTTACACTATCCTAATTGGACCTGAAGGAGATTTTTCTATAAAAGAAATTGAATTAGCACTAAACAATAATTTTAAACCAGTGGCATTAGGAAATACACGTTTACGAACTGAAACTGCTGGAATAGTAGCCTGTCATACCATAGCTTTAAAAAATATATAAATAATAAAGAATGTCAAAAACAATATTTTTTTTACTTTCAATATTTACAACTCTTTCATTTTCGCAAGAAATTGCAGTATTGAAATATAACGGTGGTGGTGACTGGTACGCTAATACAACTGCACTACCCAACCTTATTTCATATTGTAACAACAATATCAATACAACTATTAAGACTAAACCAAAAACCGTAGAAACAAGTAGTATTGAACTGTTCCAATACCCATATATACATATGACTGGACATGGAAATGTTCATTTTTCTAATGAAGAAGCTGAGAATTTAAGGAATTACCTTAATTCTGGCGGTTTTTTACATATTGATGATAATTACGGGATGGACACCTATATTAGAAGAGAGTTAAAAAAAGTATTTCCTAATCAAAAATTAACTGAATTACCCGCTAAACACAAAATATTCAATATTGTATTTAAATTTCCTAAAGGGCTCCCTAAAATTCATGAGCACGACGGAAAAAGACCTCAAGCCTATGGATATTTTCACAAGGATAGGTTGATATGCTTATACACAACAGAATCTGACTTAGGAGATGGATGGGAAAATCCAGAAATACATAATGACGCACCAAAAGTAAGATTGAAAGCACTGCAAATGGGCGCCAATATTATTAAATATGCTTTTGAAAACTAATTAACAATGCAACTCACCCACTATACATCTATATTTAATAAAAATACTTTTCCAATAACTGTTTTGTGTGAAAATGTGAGTAATGCACCCAATATTGGATCTTTATTTAGGATATGTGACGCTTTTGGTATTGAAAAACTTATTTTCAGCGGTGAAGTCATTCCTATTCCATCAAGGAAAATGCAAAAAACTTCCAGAGCTGCTGAGAAATATGTGCCATATGAAATTATCAATGATTTACACAAGTATATTGAAAGCATAAAAGAGACTCATCATATCATAGCGATTGAAATAACTGAGGAAAGTAAACCAATACATCAGCAAAAATTCAACACTAACAAACCTATCATATTAATTATTGGAAATGAAAACTTTGGCGTATCAGAAGATGTCTTAAGTAAAGCTAACGAAATAGTACACATAAATATGTTTGGCGAAAATTCAAGCATGAATGTGGTACAAGCAACTAATATAGCTTTGTATGAAATCACAAAACAATTACAAGACTATGTATAATACCAAATAAATACCTATTTTTAAATTTCAACACTCATATAACCAATAATACAAAAGTATTGAACACAACAGACTCGAAAAACATTAGTAACGGAATATTAAGAGCTATAGCAATCATATTAGGTATTTGTATCTTATTACTTTTTCTGTACAAAATAAGTGATGTCCTTATTTACATTGCTATTTCTGGTGTAATATCCCTAATAGGTAGACCAATAGTTAGATTTTTAAAATCACGTTTAAAATTTAAAAACACTCTTTCAGTAATAACAACTATGCTTTTATTACTTAGTTTTATAGTAGGACTGGCATCAATGTTTATTCCGTTAGTTAAGAGTCAAGGGGAAAACTTAGCACTATTAAACTACAACGAATTGGAGACCAATTTCAAACAGCTATCAGAAGAAATAAACAGCTATTTATCTGCTCATAATATTGATTTATTTCAAACACTTCAGAACTCCGATATATTATCAAAACTAAATGTAAACGCAATACCAGAGCTATTAAATTCCTTTTTAGGTATGGTTGGTAGTTTAAGTATAGGTCTATTTTCAGTATTATTCATTTCTTTCTTTTTCTTAAAAGACAGTAAATTATTGGAAGACGGAGCACTGCTATTAGTTTCAGATAATAAAGAGGGTAGACTAAAGAAATCATTTGAAAAAATAAAAGATTTGTTGTCTCGTTATTTTGTTGGATTGGTATTTCAGATATTAATTCTCTTTATAATTTACACTGTAGTTCTATTAATTTTTGGAATACAAAACGCAATTGTGATCGCTTTTTTATGTGCATTGTTAAATTTAATACCTTACGTTGGCCCATTAATTGGAGGCGTTTTAATGTTAATTCTATCAATGAGTAGTAACTTAGAAATGGACTTTCAAACAGTTATTTTACCAAAAACAACTTATGTGATGATTGGTTATGCAATAGCACAATTGGTGGATAATTTTGTAAGTCAGCCTTTAATTTTTTCAAATAGTGTAAAATCTCACCCTCTTGAAATTTTCCTTGTAATCATTATTGGAGGGCTTCTTTTTGGGGTTGTCGGAATGATTATAGCAGTACCTTCATATACTGCTTTAAAAGTAATTTCAAAAGAGTTTTTATCCGACAATAAAATTGTTAAAAAAATCACTGAAGGTATTTAAAACAACACTATAACACGCCAATTCCAGTCTTACTTTAATAAAAAGATAATTTAATCCTACGCTTTGAATAAACACTTAATAAGCACTGATGCACAGTTGTTTATAAAAAACAACATAAGTACTGACATTTCGTCACTACTCTTAAAAAAGCTTGTTTTCGATAATATAACTCCACAAGAGTTAGTTGAACAAATTGAAGCTAAAAAACGCTGTGAAAATAAATTAAAAACTTGGTATAATACTCCATTAATATACTATCCAAATAAGTTAAATATAGAACAAACCTCTTCGGAGATTACTGCGGAGTATAAAGCTAATTTAGTTTCCGGAAAATCATTGATTGACTTAACGGGAGGCTATGGAGTTGACTGTTTTTATTTTTCAAAAAAAATAAAAACAGTCTCACATTGTGAAATAAACCCATTACTTTCAGAAATAGTTAATCACAACTACAAGCAATTAAAATGTAATAACATTAAAACTATTACTGGAGATGGTATTAATTTTTTAAATAACAACTTAGAAGTTTATGATTGGATTTATATTGATCCATCAAGAAGAAATGACTCAAAAGGAAAAGTATTTTTATTGAGTGATTGCTTACCAAATGTTGCTGAACATATTAATAAACTTTTTATTAAAACCAAAAACGTCTTAATAAAAACCTCTCCTCTACTAGATATTACAAACGGAATAAATGAATTAATTTTTGTAAAAGAAATACATATTGTTGCTGTAAAAAATGAAGTGAAAGAATTATTATTTATATTAGAAAAAAATTACACTGGGGCAATTACTATTATCACAAGTAATACTCTTAATACTAAGCACCACAATTTTAGTTTCGTTAGGGATAACTCCGAAATTGCTCAATACGGACTTCCTAAAAAATACTTATACGAACCTAATACTGCAATTTTAAAATCTGGGGGGTTTAATGAAATAGCCATACATTACAAACTCCACAAATTACATCAACATTCACATCTCTATACAAATGACATTTTAATTGATTTTCCTGGAAGATCATTTGAAATAACAGAAGTAATTCCATACAACAAAAAAGAACTCAAGAAGCGCTTTAAAAAACAACAGGTAAATGTAACTACTAGAAATTTCCCAAAATCTGTTAATGAAATAAGAAAAGAACTACACCTGAAGGATGGAGGGACTGAATATTTATTCTTTACTACCAATATAGAAAATAAAAAAATCGCAATACTATGTCGTAAAAAGTAATGGTTAGTTATCTAATAGCTATATAAATTTCGCATAAATAGTTTTCAACTATTTCATCAATTAAGGAGTCCTCCAAAAAACTAGCCCAGGATAACCGATATTTCAATCAAAGAAGAATTATAAAAAACAATATTATTTGTCGCGCAGGACTCCGTCCTGAAAATTTATTTTTTATACAATCTGAAGTTCCAATAAAATATATTATCGATAATTTAGATAACGAATAAATTATTATTTTCTAGTAATCATATTGTTGTTTTACTTACAGTAATCTCTATTAAAAAACATCTAATTACACTAGAATTCTTAATTAAAATAACACTGCATAAAATATACATCTAGCAAACTTAATTAGTTTTAATTTATCAATCAAATAACACATAAATTCAGATATTCTTATACTGCTACCTAAAGAAATAATCGTAAAATTTAACAAAAAATTAAATATTGCAATTATCATATGTATATTTAAAAGCATTATTTTTACTCTCCCTTAACCCGAAAACCATAAATTACATGGAAGCACTTTTTAATTTTGCTAATAGATTAACCCCAATCTCTAGAGAAACTTTTGAATTACTTAAACCTCATTTTAAACACCTATCAGTAAAGGCAAATACCATAATTTGTGATGCAGGTGATGATGCTGATAATATGTTTTTTGTTATATCTGGCGTTGCTAGAACTTCAACAGTAAGTGAGAATGGTAAAACTTTTACAAGAACACTTCACACAGAAAACCAGTTTTTAGGCCCCTATTCAAATTTAATCAAAAATGAGAAATCTAATTTAGTTTATGAAGCATTAACTGATTGTGAAATTATCCAATCGGCACATAAAGATGTCTTAAAAAACTTTGGCCATTTACCTGAAATGATGCAGTTTGAAATAAAAATATTACAACTTTTATACAATGACATGCAAAAAACCATCATTAGCCTAGGGACTTTAAACGCAAAAGAACGTTATCTAAAACTTTTAAAGAGAATTGTTGGTATTGAAGAATTAATACCTCAGTATCAAATTGCTTCATATTTAGGAATTACCCCAATACAATTAAGCAGAATTAGAAAATCATTAGCTGTTTCAGCAGCTTAAAAATAAAATAAAAAAAGCTCATCAAAAATGAAGAGCTTTTTTTATTTTGTATCACCTAACTAGCTTCTTATATTTTAGACGCTTTGGCATTAAGTCACCACCAAGACGCTTCTTTTTATTCTCTTCATATTCTGAGAATGATCCTTCAAAGAAATAGACTTCTGAATCTCCTTCAAAAGCTAGTATATGAGTACAAACTCTATCCAAGAACCATCTATCATGAGAAATAATTACAGCGCATCCTGCGAAATTCTCTAAACCTTCCTCTAATGCTCTCAATGTATTTACATCCAAATCATTGGTAGGTTCATCCAATAACAACACATTACCTTCTTCTTTTAAAGTCATTGCCAGGTGTAACCTGTTACGCTCACCTCCTGACAAGGTGTCAACCTTTTTATTTTGCTCACTTCCTGCAAAATTAAATCGACTTAAGTAAGCTCTAGAATTCACTTGCTTCCCCCCCATCATAATTAAATCTTGACCATCAGAGAAATTTTCCCAAATTGATTTACTTCTATCAATATCCTTATGCGATTGATCAACATAAGCTATTTTAACAGTCTCTCCTACTTCAAAACTTCCTGAATCTGGAATTTCTTCTCCCATTATCATTCTAAAAATAGTCGTTTTACCAGCACCATTTGGCCCAATAATCCCTACGATTCCTGCTTGAGGTAAACTAAACTCTAAATTATCATATAATAATTTATCTCCAAAAGCTTTTGACACACCTTTTGCTTCTATCACTTTAGTACCTAAACGATCACCATTAGGAATGAAAATCTCTAATTTCTCATCCATTTTCTTTTGATCTTGACTCATCAACTTGTCATAGTTTTTCAAACGTGCTTTTTGCTTTGTTTGTCGACCTTTTGCTCCTTGACGCACCCAGTCTAATTCACGCTCAAGTGTTTTTTGACGTTTTGATTCCGTTTTACTCTCTTGTGCTAATCGTTTTGATTTTTGATCTAACCAAGTTGAATAATTTCCTTTCCAAGGAATCCCTTCTCCTCTATCTAATTCTAAAATCCAACCAGCTACATTATCTAAGAAATATCTATCATGTGTTACTGCAATTACAGTTCCCTTATATTGTGCTAAATGATGCTCTAACCAGTGCACTGATTCTGCATCTAAGTGATTGGTAGGTTCATCCAATAATAGCACATCTGGTTCTTGTAATAACAATCTACACAAAGCTACTCTACGACGCTCCCCTCCAGATAACACTGAAATTGGCGTATCTCCTGCTGGAGTACGTAAAGCATCCATTGCTATTTCTAATTTTGTTTCTAACTCCCAAGCATTACAAGCATCAATTTTATCTTGTAAAATAGCTTGTTGCGCCATTAACTTGTCCATTTTGTCAGCATCAGAATACACTTCTTCCAAACCAAACATATCATTTATTTTATTATATTCCTCAAGAATAGCAACAGTTTCTGCGGCTCCTTCTTTTACAATATCCATCACTGTTTTAGTTTCATCTAATTGAGGCTCTTGTTCTAAATAGCCTACAGTATGTTCTTTAGAAAACGTAACATCACCTTGATAATTTTTTTCTAAACCAGCAATAATTTTAAGTAAGGTAGATTTACCAGAACCGTTTAACCCTAAAACACCAATTTTAGCTCCATAAAAGAAACTTAAATAAATATCTTTTAATACTTGTTTCCCTGTACTTTGATAGGTTTTAGAAACCTTGTCCATGGAGAATATAATCTTCTTATCGTCTGACATATTATAATAATTTTTAGAAGTGTAAATATCGTGAATAATTAACGATATAAAAGTGTAATTTGAATTTACTGTAAAACAAAAAACTCAGAGCATTAAATCGTTTTGGGGAAACAATCTAATTTAAAAGCTCTGAGTTAAACTTAACTTGCGTCAAAAATAACAAAATTTTCATATAAAAAAAACGTTATCAACTATTTGTAACAAAAAAGTTACTTGCAATCAAAAAAATAACATTAAACATAACCTAAATATAAGGTTATGTTTAATGTATTAAGTGTTCTTAAAAAAAGCTATTGATCTCCTAAAATAATAGGCATTCCATCACTTCCACCAATTAACACTACTTTACTATTTGGTGATTCTGCTAATTTTAATGTAGCTTCAATCCCTTTGTCTTGTAAAATTTTATCAGTTAATGATGCACTTAAAATTTTATTTGCATCTGCTTTACCTTTTGCTTCTATAATTTGCTTTTCAGCTTCTTTTTGAGCAGTAACCAATCTAAATTCGTATTCTAAAGATTCTTGTTCTTGTTTTAACTTACGTTCAATAGCCTGCTTAATAGTTGGTGGCAAAGTAACATCACGTACTAAAACATCATTTATTTGCACATGCTGAGCACCAGCTTTTTTTGATACCTCATCATATATTTCTTTCTGTATCACATCTCTTTTACTCGAATACAATTGTTCAGGTGTATATCGTCCTACAACACTACGTGCAGCTGAACGTACTTCGGGTATTATTACTACATCTAAATAATTTTTACCTTTTGTTTTGTGCAATAAACCTAATTCTGAATTTTTAGGTGAATACAAAATAGAAACATCTAATTTAATCTCCAAACCATTAGACGATAACACTTCCATGTCTTGAATAAATTTATTTTGCTGACGAACATTATAAATAAATACATTGTTCCATGGAGCGATAACATGAAACCCTTCACCCAATGCAGGTTCTGACACAACAACACCACCATCAAATCTTTTCCATAATACTCCAGATTCCCCTGCATCAATGGTTACTGCAGTTTTCAATAACAAGAATATTGATATTACTACTAAAAAGATTATTGGCAAGCCTAATTTTGGTAATTTTTCCATTTGTTTATTTATTTAAATTTATATTAGTCCGTTATATTTTCTTAAAAACCACTCAATTCCAAGTACTAAAATCAATATACCTAATAAGTACTTCCAACTTACTAATGGCAATTGTGTTGTTGTTTCTCGCTGAGTTATTTTATACTTCTCGTTATTTCTTAATTCCTCTATCAACTGCTTATATTTTGATATATAATAAAGTTGTGTTTTACTATTAGTAGCTAACTGACCTAGTTTTGTTACATCAGGATTAATAAATTGTGATTCAATATTAAAATCTAATATTGTAAACACTCCTTTTCTGGTTAGCCGGTTTTTTTTTGTTGTTACAACATATGAATACTCCCCTGCTTTTAAGTGCTTTAAATTAAGTTCATAACCATTGTTTTTATATAAAAACTCCAATTCAATAGCTTCTTTTGTTTTTTGATGAATTAATTTACATAAAATAGTTTCATTTACATCAGTTATATAGTTTTTATCAAAATATTGAGCCTTTAGTTTAGCTTCACCTAATAAAAACTCATCTTCTATAGCTACAATCAATCGTTCCCTTTTATTATTAGAAGCTAAATACTGAACCGTTTTACCTATTAGTGCATCAAAATTTTCAAAATTTTGAGTATTCACGAAACTCTGTGCCCTCCATTTCCAAACTCCCTCTCCAAATAATATTGCTTCTCTCCTATTGTTATTTTCAAAAAAACAATAAAGTGGTTGATTAGTTAATACCGAATTGATTTGCTGATGCAATAAAACAGATGTTGAATTATTTAGAGTAATATCTCCATAAAAACCTAATAAAGGAGGGAAAGATGAAAAATTTAATTCTTTATTCTGAAACAAATCAAAATTAGCATTATAGTTACCCGAAAAATCTTGAGACTTATTTATTACGCTGTTTTTATAATTTTTACTCACACTATTTAAAAAACTCCAATCGGTTTGCAAACCAGCTATTGTAAAATAATTCTTCTTAAAAAGATTGACTTGCTGAAATACTTTTTTAAACTTATTAGTTGGCTGATACAACACCAATAATTGATAAGCATTGTAATCAATTACATCATTAGTTGATAAAATGGTAACCTTACGCTGTTTATTAGTCTCAATTGATTTTTTAATTGCTCCTAAATCCGGATGAACTATATCTGAAACCAATAATACATTGGTTCTTTCATCTATTACTTCTACAGAAAAATCTCGTGAATTATTGGTTATATTTTGTTCATTTGCAATAGGGTTAATTATTGCACTGTATTTAAACCTTCCTACATTTCTGGCCTTTAGATAAAAAGTGAGTACCTCTGTAGTATTATCATTAGATAACTCAATGTTTTTTGAATACACTTTAGTGTTACCAGAATATATATTCAATTCCTTACTCACACTAGTATCACCAACATAGTTTACAGTGACTTCAATAGGAAATTCGTTATTTAAGAAAGCATATTTATTATGTTGAATATTCGCTATTTTAATATCCGTTTTTAATACCGAATCACCTAAAACAACAGGGTAAATTGGTTGCTTATAAGTTAATGAAGACAACACATAATCTTGACCATAAGTTTGATTTCCATCCGATAAAAGTATTGTTGGTGAATTTGTATCGGCATACAACTCTTTAAAAGATGAAAAAACTTCTGAAATATTCGTTTGTGATTCCTTAAACTGAATAGAGTCCGACAAAACATTTACAGCATTTCCAAATGAATAATAATCAATTTGGAATTTATCTGAAAGGGTTGATGTTTTTAATTCATTTAAAAATTCAACAACCTGAGTATTCTGTTTTAAATAATTAATTGATTCAGAATTGTCTATCGCTACAACTAAATTAGGTTTTAGATTAGTTATTACGCTTTGTTTGAATGTTGGGTTTAACAATAATACACCTAATAAAAACAAACTCAAAAAGCGTAAAAAAACAAAAAAAAACCGCTTATTATCCTTTCTTTTTGCTTTATAAAAATATTGAAAAACTGCAATTCCCAAAGCGACAATTGCAATTAGTAGTATGTATATAATATCGTTTTTTGACATTTAATTTACAAGCCTAACACCCCTAGTGTAGCTATGAATTAATACTAATTATTTTCAATCGAGGTAAGCCTCATTTAAATAAACTTATTGAAGCTACTAGGTTAACATCCCTCCATCTACATTTAATACTTGCCCAGTAACATAAGCACTCATATCACTTGCTAAAAAAACACATACATTAGCAACATCCTCTGGTGTTCCTCCTCTTTTTAATGGAATAGAATCTCTCCATCCTTGAACAGTGTCTGCATCTAATTTTTCAGTCATTTCAGTTTCAATAAAACCAGGAGCTATTGCATTACAACGAATATTCCTAGACCCTAATTCAAGTGCAACTGATTTTGTAAACCCAAGAATACCCGCTTTTGAGGCTGCGTAATTAGTTTGACCAGCATTACCTTTAACTCCAACCACAGAACTCATATTGATAATAGATCCTTTACGTTGCTTTAACATAGTACGTTGTACCGCTTTAGTCATATTAAAAACTGACTTAAGATTTACTTCAATTACTTTATCAAAATCCTCTTCGGTTATACGCATTAATAAATTATCCTTAGTAATTCCTGCATTATTAATTAATACATCTATACTATCAAACTCTTTTGTAATAGCGGCAATTAAATCTTGTGATTCTTGAAAATTTGCTGCGTTAGACTTATATGCCTTAGCTTTAATACCAAACCCACTTAATTCTTCCTCTAGCGCTAGTGCTGGTGCTTCTGATGAACTATAAGTAAATGCTACATTTGCCCCATTTTTCGCAAAAGTTCTTGCTATTTCATTTCCTATACCTCTACTTGCACCAGTAATGATTACCGTTTTACCATCTAAAAGTTTCATATGCTGTATTAAATTATATTTTTTTGAGTTAATTATAATCAAATATATATCATTTCAAGATAAAATAAACTAGTAATTAAGAGAATATTATTTTTGATATCATTTTAAGTTTATTACACCTCAAATAACTGCTTTTTTACTACATGGAGCATCATTTTTTTGGTTAACATCAAATCTATTTTTATATTCGCTATCACCAAAACTATAATCAACACTATAATTAATTATGAAATCAGCCTCTAGGGTTCAGAAAAAATCAAAAGCGAAACTACTACATCAATACTACTCGTACACAGGATTTTACACATTTATAAAGAATAGTTTAAAAAAAGCAATTGTACCTGTATTGATAGTTATTACAGCATTAATATTATTTAATAAATATGTATATAACATTAATGATGCATTACAAAGTATAACTGAAACGTTTTCAACTTTAGGTATATTGATTACATTTTTTGCTTCTGAATCATTTTTAGGGCTTATTCCACCGGAGATTTTTATCGCTTGGTCTAAAAAAACGAGCAACCCTGTATTAAACCTAACAATTTTAGCTACATTGTCCTACTTAGGAGGTATTACATCTTTCTTTTTAGGTAAAGCTGCTCTAGAAATAGAATTCATAAAGAATTATTTAGAAGTTAAAATGGCTAAAAGTTTAAAAAACACCAGTAAATGGGGTGGTTTTTTAATTATTGTAGGTGCATTATTACCTATTCCATTTGCCATTACGTGTATGGCTGCGGGAATGATTAAATATCCATTTAAAGGAGTTGTTCTATATGGCTTGTTACGTTTTGTTCGTTTTGCTGTATATGCGATTGCAATTTTTCAAATGGTAAGTTAAATATAAAAATTATGATCAAACTTTTTAGAGGAATCAGTTTATTAGAAGGGTTATCACTTTTAGCTTTGTTGTTTGTTGCTATGCCATTAAAATATATTTGGGGAAATCCTGAATATGTTCGTTTAGTAGGGATGGCTCATGGGTTATTGTTTGTTGCCTATATCCTATTTGCTATAATGACAAAATTTGAATTAAATTGGAAGATAAAAACATTATTTATTGTCTTTGCTGCTTCAGTTATACCTTTTGGAACTTTTTATGTAGATAAAAAATATTTATCGAAAAAATAAATGCTATGTATATTAAAATAAAAAAGCCCTTAGAATATATATTCTAAGGGCTTTTTTATTTTAATATACTTATGTAACTATCAAGAATATGCTATACTTCTCTATTTTTTAGTTTACTGCTATAAAAATTTCAGCTTCTCCATTTGTTGGTTCTACTGCTTTTTTTCCATAAGTCTCAAAATCTGATGTGTATTTTCTATTCAAATCCATTCCCCAAATTTTCTCCCATTGCTCTATTATTGCAGGACCTGTTAAATCCCCTTTGGCTGTAAATTTATCATAAGTTGAAGTTGCTATACGTTTCCCTAACATCCCATCAGGAACATAATCCAAATTAGCTACCTTAAACCCCAAAATAGTAGTATATGGCTTGTTATGATCTCCTTCATAATCGGTATATACTGCATAAATGGTTTCATCTAATATGCTAGGTATTTTTAACGCTAAATTTTCAGACATAAATCGCCCCCAAAGTGCTTCAATATCTTCTTTCGCTTTACCATTTTCATTTGTAGTTCTTACGTAAATTCCTATAACGTTAAATTCACTTTTTTTTACTTGTTCCATTTTTATACGTTTTATTGATTTATACAAAAATAGATTGGAGTTATGACAAGCGTGTGTCAGGGGTATTAGAATATTTTTTTACATATAATTTAAAATAAGTTTCTAAAGTCATATTATGCGACTCAAAACACTCATTTTTAACAACTAACTGTTGAATTAAATCTATTCGGAAAGCTCTAAATTCTTTTCGCAATCTACAATATGCTATTAACAACCAGTTTTCTTGAGTACTATATAATGCAAAAGGCTCAACTGTTCGTTTTGTACATTGATTTTGTAAAGACAGGTACTCAATTTCTATTAAATTAAATTTAGTAATACAAGATTGCAGTCTCATTAAATAATTAGAGGTATTTTTCTCATCTATATTTGCTCTAAAATAAACCCTCTCCGCTAATAAATCAGCAGTAGTTTTTTGAGAATAACGCAATACTGATTTTATTTTAGTAATAGCATTTGTGTAATTATCTACTAAAGATTTATCTTTATTTTTTCGAATTAATTGTTCTGCAGTTATTAAAGCATTAGCTTCATTTTCGGTAAACATTACTGGAGGTAATTGATACCCTTCTTGTAAAGTATATCCCTTTCCTTCTTCCGTTAGAATTGGAATACCAGACTGTTCCAAAGTTCTGATGTCTCTATATATTGTACGTATACTTACCTGATGTTTTTCAGCAAGAAGTCTGGCGGTAACTAATCGTTTAGATTGTAGTTGTGTTACAATAGCTGTTAATCTAGAAAGTCTTGGCTTTTCATTTGGTTGCATAGTTATATATTAAATTATAAAGAATTATTTCTATTTCAAAAGAGAAGAAATAACTATTTATATATCTAGTTCTTAAATAAGAATTTAATCATTAAGCATCCGCAGGAACATCACCTGTTTTTGATTGCTCTGGTTGTTTAAACATATCCAAATATGCTTTAGAAATATTATCAATAGCATCACTTGCAATAAACGACTGATATCCTTTCTCTTCAATTGCTACATCAGCAGTTCTACCATGTAAATAAACTCCAAATTTAGCAGCATTTAATGGTTCGTACCCTTGGGCTATCAATCCAGTAATTATTCCTGTTAGTACATCACCTGTACCTGCAGTAGCTAAAGCAGGGTTTCCTGAAGTATTTACAAATACTTCTTCTTTATAAATTGTTATTGTGATAGCGTCTTTAACCACTATAATACAATTGTTTTCAGTTGAGAAAGTTTTAACTTTCTTCAACATTTCAAAATCATTATCCCACTTTCCTATTAAACGTTCTAATTCTTTTTTATGAGGAGTTAGTATCGTTAATTCTGGTAAAATTTTTAATAATTCTTTATTATCAGATATAATGTTTAATGCATCCGCATCAATAATCAAAGGTAATTTGTTTACTTTCAAAAAAGATTTCAATGCTGCAACAGTTTCAATACTTGTTCCTATTCCCATCCCTATTCCAACTACAGTAAAGTGACCTTCTGGTGAAATATTGGATAATTGTTTTACATCGTTTGATGTTTGTACCATTGCTTCCGGAAAAGAACTTTGTAATACATTATAACCACACTCTGGCACATATGCTGTTACTAATCCACAACCAGAAATTAAAGCAGCTTTACTCGCCAATTGTACCGCCCCTATTTTACCATAAGAACCTCCAACAAGTAAACTATGCCCATAAGTAAATTTATTTGCAAATTTCTCACGCATTTGATACATCGGTAGTACTTCATTTTTACTGATTAGTTGAGTAGCTTCCACAGTTTGGATATACTCTTGATCTAAACCAATATCTAATACTTCCCATTGCTCTGTAAACACAGCCGTTTCTGGCAAAAAGAACGCCATTTTAGGGCTTTGAAACGATAGTGTATAATTTACAGACAATACATGTTCAATATTATCTGGAGCTTTATTAGAGTATAAACCCGATGGAATATCTATCGCTAATTTAAATGCTTTTGATTTGTTTAAATGCGCGAATAACTGATTCGCTAAAGTTCCAGGATCTCTATTTAACCCTATACCAAAAATTGCATCTACAATAATATCATCTGGAGATATATCAGTAGGGAATTCTTCTGCATCTGTTAACAATACAGGCCATTGCTTCAAAGTTTTAACCCTATCATAATTCTTTAAGAACCCTTCTGTTCGTTTTTTACTATAGTTTACTACATAATTTGCCACGTTATATCCGTGCTCTAATAAATGTCTAGCTAACACCAATCCAACTCCTCCATTATTACCAATACCGTTAAAAATATGAATTTTAACTTGTGAACCTTGCATTCGCATATGCATCCAGTTAAATACTTGTCCACCTGCTCTTTCTAGCAAATTTAATTCTGAAATCTCTTGATTTTTAATTGTTAAATCATGAGCCTGGTATAATTGTTTTGCTGATAATATTTTCATGTAAAATATGTATGTTTAAAATGGTGCTTTAGAATACCTATATCTCTGTTTGATATAATTTTATGTAAATAACTGCATAATTTTAATTGTATAAAAGAATAATTACTACATTTGTTATAAGTTTATATTTAACTATTGTAATTGAACACTAATAAACAAATAGCACTTTTTGTATCTAACACTACATCTGTAGTGGCTACTGCTATGTTTACAATTACAACTACAACAACCCTTTAAGGGTTAACTATACACATATTATCCGTCCCAATATACTTTTTTCTTAAAACAGAAAATCAAGTATACATTTAACTATTTTATAAATTAAAAGAAAAAGCCATGAAGGTTTTAAAATTTGGAGGTTCCTCATTAGCATCAGCTACGTCAATTAAATTAATTCTAGACATCATTAAAAATGAGCAACAAAAACTATGGGTAGTTGTTTCTGCATCTGGTAAAACTACTGATAATCTAGTAAGGTTAACTCAGTTAGCACATGCAAAAGATGAAAACTATAAAGCTGATTTAAAGTTACTAGAACAACATCATATTACTATTTGTAAGGAATTATTACCAATTGCAGCACAAACAAGTGTTATTGCTATGATTAAAAGCTCCTGTAATGCACTTGAACAGTTATTAGATGCCGTTTATTGGTTAGAAGATTTATCACCAAAAACACAAGATAAAATCATCAGTTTTGGAGAGTTATTATCTGCTCAGTTATTAGAAAAAATAGCCTCACAAGAAATTGAATCGGTCAAATATAAGGACAGTAGAGAACTGATTTCAACAAATAGTCAATTTACATATGCTAAAGTTAATTTTGATAAAACAAATGCAACCATTGCTAGTTTTCAAAAACAAAATCAAGCAAAGGTTACTATTTTAGGAGGCTTTATTAGTTCAAATGAAACTAATGAAACTACAACACTAGGACGGGGTGGATCAGATTATTCTGCTGCTATTTATGCTGCTGCTTTAGATGCTGAAGTTTTAGAAATTTGGACTGATGTAAGCGGATTATATGCTGCAAATCCAAAACTCGTAAAGCAAGCTAAACCAATTGCAAACATATCCTATGAGGAAGCAATGGAATTATCTCATTTTGGAGCAAAAGTGATCTACCCTCCTACTATAAAACCAGTTTTAGAAAAAGAGATCCCTATAAAAATTAAAAATACATTTGACGCTAATGCTGAAGGTACAATTATCAGTAATTCATCTAATGGCAAACATCAAACAATCAAAGGGATTAGCCATATAGAAGACATATCACTATTAACTTTAGAGGGGCTGGGGATGATTGGCATCCATGGTATTTCAAAGCGCTTATTTGAAGTTTTAGCTAACAATCATATTAATATTGTAATGATTACACAAGCTTCTTCAGAACACTCTATATGTATAGCTGTAGCAAAAGAAAATAGTAAAAATGCTGAGCAACTAATAAATAATGTTTTTAAAAATGAAATAGCAGAGCATCTGATTCAGCATATAATTGTTGAAAATGATTTAGCAATCCTTGCAGTAGTTGGTGATCAAATGAAAAGTCACCAGGGTATTAGTGGCACTCTATTTAGTGCCTTAGGAAGGAATAATATTAACATCAGAGCAATTGCTCAAGGAGCTTCTGAAAAAAACATCTCATGCGTTATTAAAAGTAATAATGTAAAAAAGGCACTAAACTGTATTCACGCTGCTTTTTTTGAAGCGCATATTAAAGAATTAAATGTCTTTATCGCTGGTGTTGGTAATGTTGGTGGTAAATTAATAAGTCAGTTACAGCAACAACAGGAATATTTAAAAGAAGCTTTAAATCTCAACGTGAAAATTATTGGTGTTGCTAATTCTAAGCAATATTATATTAATGAAAACGGATTAGGTAACTCCGATTGGCAAATTAATTTAAGTAATCAAATGAGGAGTAATAACGTTTCTTACTATGATGCCATAGCAGCTTTAAATAAACAAAATAGTGTTTTTGTAGATGTTACTGCTAATGAAGTAGTTGCCAATTCATATGCTGATTTATTACGCAAAAGTATTTCTGTGGTTGCTTGCAATAAAATAGCTTGTTCTTCTGATTATAACTATTATAAAGAATTAAAATACCTAGCAAAAAAATTCAAGGCTTCATTCTTATATGAAACTAATGTTGGTGCTGGGTTGCCTATAATTAAAACAGTGCAAAATTTAATTTCTTCTGGAGATCAAATCACTGAAATACAAGCAGTTTTATCTGGTAGTTTGAATTTTATTTTTAATGAGTATACTAATGGCGAATTGTTTAGTACAATCGTAAAGAAAGCACAAAGTGAAGGCTATACAGAACCAGACCCCAGAATTGATTTAAGCGGAAAAGATGTTGCAAGAAAAATATTAATATTGATTAGAGAAGCAGGTATTCCAATAGAATTTGAAGCTATTAAAAATAATCCTATGCTACCAAAAGGAAGTTTGGAAGCTGCTTCTGTAAATGATTTTTATAACCTGATTAAAGCAGAAAACGAACATTTTAAACAACTATTATTAGAGGCTAAAAATCAAGATTCAAAATTAAAATATGTTGCTAGTTATAAAGATGGTATAGCTAGTGTAGGGTTACAATTTATTCCTAAAGAGCATCCATTTTATAATTTAGAAGGAAAAGACAATATTGTTTCTTTCTATACTAACAGATATCAAGAGCAGCCATTAATAATTAAAGGAGCAGGTGCTGGTGCTGATGTTACAGCTTCTGGTTTATTCGCTGATATTATTCAAATTGGGTCAGCTAGCTAAAGGGAAGAATATGAAAGTTAATAACACTGCAAAAATATTTGGAAAGTACGCAAAAGCCTATGAAGATAAATTCATGGATGTCACATTTTTTAGTGATACTTATGATCGCTTTTTAGGCTATTTACCCAGTAATAAGTCAATAATATTAGATATTGGTTGTGGTCCTGGAAATATAACAAAGTACTTATTAGATAATAATCCAGAGCTTAATGTTTTTGGAATTGATATTGCTGAAGAAATGCTACAATTAGCAAAAAACAATAATCCTTCAGCTAATTTTAAGTTAATGGATTGTAAAAACATTCATAACATTAACACGTCATTTGATGGAATTATGAGCGGGTTCTGCCTTCCGTATTTATCAAAAGAAGAAGTAAGTACTTTTATTAAAAATTCGTATTACCTTCTAAACACAAAGGGGATTCTATACATAAGCACTATGGAAGATTCTTATGAAAACTCAAAGGAAGTTGGGCCAAGTTCAGGTGAAAATGAAAGTATATATACCCATTACTATCCTGAAGATTATTTAAAAAATGTACTACATAAAAATGGATTTAAAATACTAGAGATTGTACATAAAGAGCAACTCATAGAAACTAATAATACAGAAGCAAATGACATTATATTAATTGCTCAAAAACAATAGTTATGAATACATTAAAAGAGATAAGAATATTCGCTCCAGCAACAATAGCAAACCTCGCATGTGGTTTTGACGTATTGGGATTAGCGCTTGAGAGTGTTGGTGATGAAATGGTGATTCGAAAATGTGATTCGAAAGGTATTTTCATTACAAAAATAATAGGTCAAGAATTACCATTAGAAACAGAAAACAATGTGGCAGGAGTTGCCGCATTAACACTCTGTGAAAAACTAAATCTTGATTTCGGTTTTGAAATTGAAATATATAAGAATATCAAACCTGGTAGTGGTATTGGGAGCTCTGCTGCGAGTTCCGCAGGGGCCGTTTGGGGAATTAATGAATTACTAGGTAAACCATTTTCAGTGTTAGAATTAACACAATTCGCTATGGAAGGAGAACGACTAGCTAGTGGAAACGCACATGCCGATAATGTTGCTCCTGCCCTATTTGGCGGAGTTACATTAGTACGAAGTTATGATCCGTTAGATGTTATCAAATTACCTTGTCCAAACGAGCTATATGCTACAGTAATTCATCCTCAAATAGAGTTAAAAACGGCAGATTCTAGAAAAATCCTTAAACCCCAAATCACTATTAAAGATGGGGTAACTCATTGGGGAAATGTAGGGGCTTTTGTTTCAGGTTTATACACTAACAACTATGAATTAATTGGTAAAAGTTTAGTTGATGTAATTGCAGAGCCACAACGTGCTGATTTAATTCCATTATATCATGAATTAAAAAAAGAGGCACTAGCTACTGGAGCTTTAGGAGTTGGAATTTCTGGATCAGGGCCTTCAATTTTTGCTTTATCAAAAGGAAAGGAAATGGCCGAGAATACAGCTAAAACAATGCAGAAAACATATAAAAAATTAGGTGTCGATTTTGATATACACATTTCAAAAGTAAATGAACAAGGTATTAAAATAGTTAATAGCTTAAATTAAATATTATGAAATACTATAGCTTAAATAACAATAATAACACTGCTTCATTTAGAAAAGCAGTTGTAAATGGTATTGCTCCTGATAAAGGATTGTACTTCCCCGAAATCATCACTCCGCTAAGTAACGATTTCTTTAAAAAAATAGAATATTTCTCTAACGAAGAAATTGCTTTTCATACAATCAAACAATTTGTAGGAGATGAAATTTCTGAATTAGCTTTAAAAGAAATTATTGCAGAAGTTTTATCTTTTGAATTTCCTTTAGTAAAATTAAACAACTCACAATATATTTTAGAGCTATTTCATGGTCCTACATTGGCTTTTAAAGATGTAGGTGCAAGATTTATGTCAAGATGTTTAGAATATTTCTCTAAAGAAAATAAAAAGAAAACCACTGTTTTAGTAGCTACTTCTGGTGATACTGGTAGTGCCGTTGCTAATGGCTTTTATGAAACAAAAAATGTTGATGTTGTTATTTTATATCCTAAAGGAAAAGTAAGTAATGTTCAAGAATTACAACTGACAACTTTAGGAAAAAACATTAGCACTTTAACTGTTAATGGTACTTTTGACGATTGTCAAGCCATGGTTAAAAATGCTTTTTTAGATAACGATTTAAACCACATGCAATTAACTTCTGCAAACTCAATAAACATTGCTCGTTGGTTACCACAAATGTGGTATTACTTTTTTGCTTATAAACAATTAAAACAAAAAGATAAGGAACTTGTAGTTTCTGTACCAAGTGGAAATTTTGGAAATATTTGTGCTGGGATATTAGGAAAAAAATTAGGCTTACCAATAAATCATTTTATCGCTAGTACAAACGCAAATGATGTAGTAACTAATTATTTAAAAACAGAAGAATATACTCCTAAGCCTTCACAAAAAACCATATCTAATGCGATGGACGTTGGAGACCCAAGTAATTTTATACGCATCCAAAAATTGCTTGATAACGACTATAAAGCACTAACGGAATTGTTATCTTCTTATAGTTTTACTGATAATCAAACACGTAATTCAATGAAAGGCATTAAGGCTAAGTATAACTATATTACTGATCCACATGGAGCCGTAGGCTTACTTGGATTAAGCGAATATCAAAAAGAACATAAAAACACTATTGGGATTAGCTTAGAAACTGCACATCCAGTTAAATTTTTAGATGTGGTAGAACCTGTTATTGACGAAAAAATACCTTTGCCAGAAAGCATTGCTTCAATTTTAAATAAAGAAATTAAGACAAATGAAATTAGTAATTATGATGAACTTAAAAACTATTTATTAAATGAATCTGTTTTAAAGAAATAACTAGATTGACTTTTAAAAAATACACGAGTACAATATTATAATTTTGATTTTGTGCTCGTTTTTTGTTCTTATAATTAAAAAACAAAATTTCGTATCTTTATTGACAACCAACTATTAAACTAAATAGATATGAATACTCTTGACTGGACAACATTTACTAAGAAAATTAAGATCAATACTAGTTTAGAAAACGTTTATAATCACTGGTCTACACCTAAGTTACTTTGCATATGGTTTTTAAAAGAAGCTGTTTATACCAACCCAAGTGGGATAATAACAAAACAAGACGAACAACTTAACATAAACGATTCCTATACCTGGAAATGGCATAACTATGATGGTGAAGAGAAAGGAACTGTTAAGGAAGCAAACGGTAGCGATACCATTATATTTTCATTTGCTGGAGATACAAATGTAAAAGTTAGCTTAGAGCAAAAAGGTAACCAAGTACATTTAGAGCTGATACAATATAACATTCCAACTGACGATGTTACAAAGTTTAAAGTCCACTGTGGTTGTAGCAATGGTTGGACTTTCTGGTTAGCAAACTTAAAGGCGTATTTAGAACATGGTGTTTTATTACATGAAACGGAGTCAGATAATACTGATGATAAAATATCATGTGGAGAATATGTAAATGCATAGTTTATATAAAAAAGTGAAGTAATAGTTTTTCGTTTTTTTATATACAAAGTTGTTTCATTATTTAATAAAATATGTTCAATTAACAATTGAAAACAAAACTTAAATTAAACCCATCTGTTTTATTTATTTTTGCTTCCGTTTGCAATTGATTCGCAAGCCTATGTATTAAATGCATTCCAAGTGTTTTGTATGACTTCATATTAAAATTTGTCACACCTACCCCATCATCTGAGTAACTAAATTGACAAACATCTTCAAGTTGAATAATTTCTATTTTAATATTACCTACTTTCCTATTGATAAACGCATGCTTATAGGTATTTGAAAGTAACTCATTTAGAATTAAACCCACTGGGATAGATTTATCTATATCTAAAAAAACATCTTGGACATCAATATTTAAGGTGACATCTGTATGATCTGATTTATATATTCGTTTTACATTATCTGATAAGGATTTAACGTATTTTTTAATGTCAATAGTGCTTAAATCCTCTGACTCATATAATATTTTATGAATAATAGCCATAGCCATCACCCGCAATTTACTCTCAGCTATAACCTTTAAAGCTATCTCGTTATCCACTTTCCTAGATTGCATATTTAGCATACTATGTACAATCTGTAAATTGTTTTTCACCCTATGATGCACTTCTTTTAGCAACAATTCTTTTTCTTCATTTTTTCTTTTTAGGTCTAACTCAATCTTTTTTCGAGTCTTTATTTCGTTTCTTAATGTTTTATTCCACAATAAAAAAACAAAAATGATAATTGTAAGTACACCTAAACCATAAAAAATGTACTTTTTTATTGTACTTCTAGTTACTCCTTGCTCAACACCTATAGTAACCCATTTATTTCTAATTTCTATATGCTCATCTTTACTCAAATGATTAAAAATTTTCTGAACTATATCCCTGAAAACACTCCAATCCTTAGTAACTGCTAAACCTAACTCAGTGTATCCGTAATGTGTTGGTGCTGCAATTTTTAAATTGGTAAAGCCATAATTGTTTATATAATATGAAGTTACAGCTAAACTCCCTATAAAGGCATCTGCTTGTCCTGTACTCACCTTATACAAACAATCTTTAACGTTTTTTGTTTTTTTTATGTTTATAGTAGGAAAATCTTTTGTAATAAATTCAACTGTGTCATATCCATCAGGTAAAGCAACTATTTTTCCTTCTAAATCACTTACACTACTTATAAAATCATACCCAGTTTGGGTTACAATTACTAGCGGATCGGTAATATGAGGTTCTGTAAAGTCTAAGTATTTTTTTCTTTCCTCAGTAATACCTGCTAAAGATGCCACTTTAATTTCTCCATGTTGTAGTCCGCTGATAGTTTCTTGCCATGTAATATTTGGTATAGGCACCATGTCAATATCAGTATGGATTTCAATCATTTTTATATAATCACCTGAAATACCAGTATATATTCCATTATTATATATCTCATAAGGTGGCCAATTTGGCTCGTATCCATAATTAATTACAGGATGCTTTTTAATCCACTCTATTTCAGCTTTTGTAAAAAGCTCAGGGTCAGGATTCATTTCTTGAGTAAATCCAATGTAATGGTTTACCAATAAAAATACCAATAAAAATTTATTGATTTTCATACACATGTTAAAGTTGAATTTAAAAGTAATAAAAAACCACTTGAATTAGGTTATTTAGTATTAAAATTAGTTTAATCACACCTTATTAAGATGAGTAACATAGTATCTATAATTATTAATATTTTAATTGCTCAATACCGGCTTTTTAAATACTTTAGCATATCTTAAAAAATAACAAATGAGAAATACAGCTTTATCACACATACACGAAGCCTTAGGAGCTAAAATGGTGCCTTTTGCAGGATATAATATGCCAGTTCAATATGAGGGAGTAACTGCAGAACATGAAACCGTACGTAAAGACGTTGGGGTATTTGATGTTTCTCACATGGGAGAGTTTCATTTAAAAGGAGAAAATGCTTTAGCTTTAATCCAGAAAGTTTGCTCTAATGATGCTTCAAAATTAGTTGATGGTCAAGCACAATATTCTTGCCTTCCAAACTATGACGGTGGTGTAGTTGATGATTTAATTATTTACAGAATTTCTGAGCAAGAATACATGTTAGTTGTTAATGCATCCAATATTGAAAAAGATTGGAATTGGATTTCTAAGCATAATGACTTAGGAGTTACAATGGAGAATAATAGTGATGATTACTCATTACTTGCCATTCAAGGCCCTAAAGCTGCAGAAGCAATGCAAAGCTTAACTGACATTGATGTAACTAATATGAAATATTATACATTTCAGATTGGTAAATTCGCAGGTGTAGATGACGTAATTGTTTCCGCTACTGGTTATACTGGTTCTGGAGGGTTTGAAATCTATTTTAAAAATGAAGTAGCTGAAACTATTTGGACTAACGTATTTAAAGCGGGAGCTGATTTTGGTATTAAGCCAATTGGCTTAGCTGCTAGAGATACCTTACGTTTAGAAATGGGATACTGTTTATACGGAAACGATATCAGTGATACTACATCACCATTAGAAGCTGGATTAGGGTGGATAACTAAATTCTCAAAAGAATTTGTAAATTCTGAAAACCTCAAAAAACAGAAGGAAAAAGGTGTTGAACGTAAATTAGTCGCTTTTGAATTAGATGAAAGAGGAATCCCACGTCATGATTATGATATTGTAGATGCACAAGGAAATAAAATTGGTATTGTCACTTCGGGTACACAATCACCCACATTAGGAAAAGGAATAGGTTTAGGATACGTCCCTGTTGTTTTTAAAGACATTGGAAGTAAAATTTACATTCAAGTACGTAAAAAACAAATTCCTGCTACGGTAGTTAAATTACCCTTCTATAAAAAATAAGCCATCAGTGGCTTACACACAAAAGCCTCTCAGTTAACTGAGAGGCTTTTTTATTGCTAATTAACAAGCTTTTTAGTAGGTTTGTTATGTAATGAATCATATTAAATAGACTATAAAAATGGGAAGAGCATTTGAACTAAGAAAAGGACGTAAAATGAAACGTTGGTCAGCAATGTCTAAAGCCTTTACTCGTATTGGTAAAGATATTGTAATGGCTATTAAAGATGGAGGTTCAGACCCTGATAGTAACTCACGTTTAAGAGCCGTTATACAGAATGCAAAAGCTGTTAATATGCCTAAGGATAATATTGAACGTGCCATAAAAAAAGCTTCTGATAAAGATACTGCTAACTATAAAGAAGTATTATTTGAAGGATATGCTCCACACGGAATTGCTATCTTAATAGAAACAGCTACTGATAATAATAACAGAACTGTTGCTAATGTTAGAGCTTGTTTTAATAAATGCAATGGAAACATGGGAACGCAAGGTTCAGTTGACTTTATGTTTGACAGACAATGTAATTTCAAAATAAAAGATACTGGTTTTGATATAGAAGAGTTAGAACTTGAATTTATTGATTGTGGTGTTGAAGAAATATTTGGTGAAGAACCAGATGAAAATGATCCAAACCCAACAAAATCAATTTTAATGTACGCTCCTTTTGAAAGTTTCGGAGCTATTCAAAAAGAAATTGAATCAAGAGGAATGGAAATTATCTCTTCTGGTTTTGAACGTTTACCTCAAGTAACTAAAGAATTAACTGAAGAACAACAAGTTGACGTTGATAAATTATTAGAACGTTTAGAGGAAGATGATGACGTACAGAACGTATTTCACACTATGGCCTAAATCAAGTCAATAAACATATCACACACAAGATAAACCCTCTATTTACAGAGGGTTTTTTATTCCTAAAAGTCACTATGATTTTGACTAAACCTAAACATAAAAAAAATAACAACCTTAGACAGTAATTGATTAGTATCTTTTTTTACTCACCTCTCTTATATAAACACCTGTTTGTTCTAGTTATTTATGTGTTTGCTCTTGTTGTTGAATATCTTCTATCTCTTAAGATGCAAATGACATCACAGTCAAATCATAATGAAAAAAAAATTAACTACACTAAGCAAAACCCTTACAATCTTCAATAAAAAAGCTTACCTGTGATTTATTACAAATAATTATATTTCCAACATAAACAACACGTTTTCTAAAAAACTTATAAGTTTTAAAAAAAAATTAAAAACACCTAAATATGATGATGTGACACCTTTAAAACTAGTGGTGTAGAGGTAGTTAAAAATAGTGAAAGTCAGATTTGTTTTAGATTGAAAGCTCAATAAATAAAAGATAAATTATAAACTAACTAAATTATTATGAAAAAAGCAGCTTTATTAATTGCCCTACTTCTACTTAGTTCAATAGTGTTTTCTCAAGAAGAAGATGCAGTATATAAATTTAAGTTTGGAGTAGAACTAGAAGAATGTAACGCATTAGGAAGAAAAAATGGTAAAACCTCAATAGTAAACAAGGATACAAAATTCAATGTTGTTCAATTAACAACAAATGGAGATCACATAATCCATATTATTAAATATAGTAAGGAAAAGGTAAGTAAAAAAGCAGGTGTTGTCCAAGTAGATAGATCTGAATTTTTTAACTCAAAATTGGTTTATGATGACAATAAAGACAAAAAGTTTTTTATAATTTCAAAAGACACCTTTGATGATAAGGCTGAAATAGCACTTGTAAATTCCGCTGTAAGTTTTGTATTTGGTGGCATAACTGTCCCAATCAAGTTAAGATTTGGATCAGACTATGATGACGGAAACAGGAAAAGACAATTTAATTTTGCAGGTGATGTAAATATTGGTATGGCTGCAGGAATAAAATTCAAGCCTTCAAAAAATAGAGACCTTAATATTAATGTATTAGGAGGTTTTAGTATTGCAAGTATTGGAGTTGATTCAGAAGGGACTAATGGTTTTGTAACATCAAGTACAAAAGTTTCTTCATTTACACCAAGTTTAAGCTGTGTTGTAGAAGTTAAAGATTTTCAAATAGGATTATTTACTGGTGCCGACTTTTTATCTGGAGAACTTGGTCAAAATTGGGATTATCAAAGTAAATTATGGTTAGGTATTGGATTAGGTTATGGAATCTTAAACAAAGACAAGAAAATAGCAAGTACAGATACTGATCAAGAAGTACCAAATTAAAATATTAATAAATAGTTTACTTTTTAGAATGAGTTAAACTAACTAGCATCGTATAGCTTCATGGTTTTTGCTGTGCGGTGCTTAATTTGAAATAAAAAACAATAATTACTAACTTAAATCGTTAAATGCAAAGAATGACTTTTGACTACAAAAAATTATTTTAATACATATTAAAATATATTGTATCTTTAGTATTGTTAGGTAGTTCGTAAAAATAACTACATTTGCGCAAAATTTTTCATTAACCTTAAAATTCTATTATGAGTGATTTCTTAAAAAAGATTGTTGGCTTAGCTGCTTTAGGGGTAGTTGTGTATGCTGGTGTAGAATTAGTACGTACTGTTTTTGAAAAAGATGACAAACTTATTAGCCGTGAAGGATCTAAGCTTTTATCTAATCCTGAAGATAAAAAGAAACTAGATCTAGCTATTAAGCAAGCAAGAGACAATGCTAATAAAAAATCAGATTTCATTAATGCAGATGGCGAGAAAATAACTATCGTAGCATAATGGATATATCCGCATTTGGTGTTAAGCCATTTGTGATTTTTCTTCTTTTTATAATACCTGGATTAATATTCCGGCGTTTTTATTATCAAGGTGAATTCACTAAACAATTTCGTTTCAAAACAATAGGAACGGCAATTTTCTCAAGTTTAATTATTGGAATTATAGTTCAAATAATCTCTATTCATTTGTATAAGTATTATTTTGAAACGGAGTTAAAAACTATTTTGCCTAAATCTGATATATTACTTGAACATATTTCGGATATATACAACTCAATGCAAAAGATTGATTTTAATTCAATCTTTAGTCATACAAAATTATCTGTACAGATTGGATTGTACCTTGTTTTCTCTTATATTAACTCCATTGTTTTAGCGTTTTTTTTATGGTTAATAGTTAGAACCTTAAAATTAGACAGGAAGTTTAAAATATTTAGATTTAACAATCATTGGAATTACTATTTTTTAGGAGAAATTGGTGACTTTAGAGAATTTAAACATTTAAAAAGAGGGAAAGTACTCTATACAGAGGCCGATATTGTTATTCAAACTACATCAGGTAACACTATTATGTATTCTGGAAAACTATCACAGTATACTATCTCTGAGAATTCTAACGATTTAAAAAACATATATCTTACTGACGCAAGAAGACAGTTTATTACTAAATGTCCAGAAACTAAAAAGGAAAAAAAAGAACACCGTTCATTTAATAGTGACTGTTTAATTTTAAACAATAAAGATATTTTAAACATAAACTTAAATTACATCTGTAAATACAACCCTAGTCAACATCATTATATACCAATAGTCTTTATTGTAATTCTGATTTGTATTATTATTTCTAATCATGAATTACTTTATAGTGATAATATATTTTTCTTAATATTAAAAAAAGTAAACTCAATTATTATTATGACATGGTTTTTAAGTTTAGTGACTCATTTCATAAAAGATATTGATCAAGTTTTAGCTAATAAAATACTCATTAACATTTCAAAAAAGGATGGTTCTGTAAAGGATCTTACTGAAAAGATGTTTAAAAATACAGAATGGAACTTTGTCGCTTCTTCTTTTTTTCTAATAGTACTTCAATTTGCAGCTCACATAATATTAAATAAATTCTTATGATAACCTACAACAAAACACTTATAGAGTACTTCAAGGCAAACGACACTGATTTTAAGAAGTTAGTTAATAACGAATTTGAAAAGAGTAATCTAGCAAGTTTTACAAATAATTAAAATATACCCAAATTTGGTTTTTGACATCGCTAATTATAGGTATCTCATTTATAATCAAAAATAGGGAAAGTCAGATTTGTTTTACATTCGTCCAGCTTTAGGACCAAATTATGTATAGAAAACCCCGAATCCCAAGTGAGTTAAACTAACTAACCCAAGTACCGTATAGTAGAATCAGCCATAATGTTTTGCTGTGCGGTGCTTAACTTTAAAATATTAATGATAACCTACAACAAAACACTAATAGAATACTTCAAGGCAAACGACACAGATTTTAAGAAGCTGGTTAATAAAGAATTTGAAAAAAGCAACATCGCAAGTTTTATTCAATTTATGGATGACTTTTTCTGGAAACTTGGGATAATATCTTCAAATATTGATCCAATTGAAAACGAAAAATGGATGTCCTATTATGTTCTTGGACACGATAACATGTTCACCCACGAAGTAGAAACTATTAATGCTACTAAAGGACCAATTAATAGAAAAGATGCTGAAGAAAAGTTAGCAGGAAAAATAATTAAATTACTTGCTTTTATTAATTTGAATGAAGTGAAAGAAAGAATAAAATAAAATAAAACCTAACAAACCCTACTTGTAACAGAGGGAGGGATTTCGTAAAAATCATGCCTGTTTATCGAGTTACTAACATCCCACCAAGAAACCCAACTCCTATATTAAATAATCTAGTATCGTAAAAACGTTTTGGAACCACTACTTGCACTGTTTGCACTTCTACATTGTTTATGTATGGATTTGTATTAGTAATATCGGTAACATACGTTTGTTTACCTAAAAGCCATTTCCTTTTAAACCCAGTAATTGATATTTGCTTATTTGGAATAGTAAAATCAGTAAATGATAATCCGCTTTGATTAACAGTATAGTCAAACTGAAACCATTCCTTTTGGTACTTTCCTTTACGTTCAAACTCATAAGGTACATAAACCTCAAAAGGAACTGAAACAGTGTTAATTTTGGTTATGGTTTGTGTTTGAATAATCGTTTTAACTTTTGAAAACTCTTTTCGTAAAACATTAAGTGTTGTGTCTTTAGAGTACAACAATTCATTAAGATCCTTTTTTTCAAGTTCTAGTACTTGCTTAGTAGCTGTTATAGTTCCTAATTCATTTTTAAAATGATTGGTCGTATCTAATAAAATAGTATGCTGAGATGCAATTAGTTTTTTGTTACTCGAACATTTATTAATCGATATAATCAGCGCTATTAGTAAACCTAAAATGAGTACATTTTTATATCTGATTTTTTGCATAGGAATTGATTTTACAGTTCAATTATATAAATCAATAAACATGCCGTGAAAATGTATTTAACAAATGTTAACATTTTACTTTTTAGCATTTGAGTTATAAGCTAATATCAATAAAACAGACTACTATGTTTATAGCTAAATATAGTGATAAAGAACCACTAAACTTCGTTATAAAAACATCACTAGCACTAGTGATAAAAAAAAATGTCTTAAATTAGAGTGTTTTAAGACCCTATTTTACCAAAAATCAAAGTAATTATTTAAGAAGTAATAATCCCGAAGCTATGACCTCTTTTAATAACATAATATCAGATTATATAAAAGTTGATGACACTGCTGTTAAAAATGCAATCATTGATTTATACGTGGATAGCGAAAGTGAATCATTGCCTCAATTTGTTAATGATATACTTGATATGTGCGGGCTAAATTCAATAAATGTTATGTTAGTAGATGGTAAAAAATGGGATGCTTATATGAGTTTTTCTTCTGAAAATATATTTTCTGAAGAAAAAGGAATCCTTGAACTCATTAAAAAACAAGACTCTAAATTACATGCCGAAGAAACACTTGCCAATAAACTAATTGAGTTATTAGATACTGTAGATTTTTACACTTTTATAAAAAGAGTAAAATCAATGTCTATTGAACAAGTGCAAAAGTCTTTAAAATAAATAAATTAATATTTTACGCAGGTAAAAAACCCATTTTTCCTTGTTGATAATCACGCATTGCTTCTAACAACTCCGTTTGTGTATTCATTACATACGGACCATAATTAGCAACTTTTTCGTTTAAAGGAGCTCCAGATAAGAACAATAATTTACTTTTTGTTTTAGAAGTAATTACTATTTCATTTCCATCATTGTTAAATTCAATTAATTGATTTTCACCTTTCATTAATTGAACTTCCTCATTTACCCTTACATCACCATTTAATAAATATAACATTGACTGATGTAGATTATTCATAGGAATCTTTATAGTCCCTCCTACTTCCATATCAATCATATATGTATTTACAGGTGTTTGAGTTGTTATTTTTCCTTCAACAGCATTAAAATCACCTGCAATTACCTGTACTGTTACTTTACCATCTTCAGATTCAGAAACATTAAAATTTTCCGAAGCAACGTGTTGGTATTTAGGTTGCATCATTTTCTTTGCTGCTGGTAAGTTCAACCATAATTGAATTCCTTCCAAAGTCCCTCCCTTTTCTACAAATTCCTTGGTTGGTCCTTCTGCATGTATAATTCCTCTCCCAGATGTAGTCCATTGTACATCTCCAGCTTTTACAACACTTTCATTTCCTAATGAATCACGGTGTAATTGTTCTCCTTGGATCAAGAATGTAATTGGCTCAAATCCTCTATGCGGATGTGGCCCTAAATCAAACGGGTTGTTTAGGTTATTAATTTCATATGGACCATAATGATGTAATAATACAAACGGATCAATATTTTCAATTGCTTTGGTTGGTATTGGCTGGCGTAAACGTATTGGTCCCATATTTACCAAATCACTTCTTCCTAAATGTTTAATCGTATTTAATTTCATAATATAATTTCTTTTAAATTTATAATACAGATGATGACAATCACCTAATTTTATCTAACAAATCGCTTAATAATCTAGCTTCATCTTCAGATAAATTATGTAGGAAACTTAATTTCCCTGCTTTATCAATGTTAGAAAGGAGCAGTAAACCTTCTTCAGTTATTTCAACATACACTACTCTTCTATCTTGCTCACAACGGTACCTGCTAATTAGTTTTTTTTCTAATAACTTATCCATTAAACGCGTAGCATTTGGCGATCGTTCAATCATTCGTTCTTTCACCAATTGAACTTTAATCGCCTCTTTAGCTCCTCGTAATATTCTTAATATATTAAACTGTTGAGGCGATATACCATATGGTTTAAAGAACTCCACTTCTTTACTGCTTAACCAATTAGCAGTATACTTTATATTAATCAAGGCCTTTACCTTACTAGAAGAAAAACTTGATTGTATGTCTTTTGAAAGATCTCCCATTACAATGCTTGTTGCAATTTATCTACTGCCGTTTGCAACTGTTTATTTAAATTTTCATCAGTAATTACTCCTTCCTTAAAATTATCAAAGAATGACGGAAATGATAAATCTGCTACAATATTTCCCCCCATATATGGTAATCTACCTTTTGCAATATCTAATACAGTTGCTCCACCTCTAGCTCCTGGTGATGTAGCCATTAATAACATTGGCTTTTCTGACCATAATTTACCATCAATACGTGACATCCAATCAAATGCATTTTTAAAAGCAGTACTGTATGCACCATTATGTTCTGCTAAAGACAATACTATTCCGTCTGCTTCTTTAATTTCTTTTAATAAATTATGAGCATCTTGTGGTATTCCATTTGCAGTTTCTAAATCAATACCATAAAGTGGTAATTCATAATTATTTAAGTCTAATATTTTTACTTCAGCATTCTTAAGCTCATTTGCAGCATATGTTGCTAATACTTTATTAATTGAGTTTATACTATTACTCCCTCCTAATGCTATTACTTTTTTCATAATTTTATAGTATTACTGTTTTTATATTTGTTTCTTTTTTTAATAACTGAACAACTGGACATTTACCAGCAATTAGTAGTAATTTTTCATTTTGCTCTTCAGTTATTTCTTTTTCAAATGATATTTCTTCAATTAAGGATGTAATCAAACCACTTGAAGTTAACTTGTTTTTTTGAGCTACATTAACTGTAATTTCGCCTAAATCCCACCCATTTTTATTCGCAAACACACGTAATGTCATACTCACGCAACCTCCTATTGCTGCTAACATATATTCTATTGGTGTTGCTGAAGTATTATCACCACCATCTTCAAATGGCCTATTCATTGTCATTTCGTGTCCTCTAGCGTAGGTTATGGCATTATAACTATTACTAGATAACACTGTTTTTGATGTTGCGTTTTTCACGTTATTTCTTTATTCTTTTACTAAATAAATATGATACTGTTAAAAGTACTAATGCCATTATTGCCCCCATTTCTTCTCCATCATTAATCATTTTATGTGCAAAAAAAGCTAACACAAAGTCAAAGAAAAAACCAGCATAAGCCCACTCTTTCAAAGTATTAAACTTAGGATTCCAAATAGCAAACACTCCTAATAACTTTGCTACTGCTAGCGGATATATGATATATGTTGGATAACCAAAATTCGTAAACATTTCCTGTACAGCTTCATTATTAAAAATATACATTCCTGCCGAAAACAACATTAATAAAGTTAGTAACCCAGTACTTCCGTAATAAACAATTTTATCTCTTTTCATCTTATATAAGTTTTAAATTCTCTACAAATTTACAATAAATAAATTTATTTACCAAGGAAAATACTTCCGTGTAAACATTATAGGGGTTTTACTATTGATTTTCGTTAATATAGTTTGTACTTTAGCGGTCCAATTTAACAGCACAAATGGATATAAAATTCAATAAAAACGAAGACTACAATAAATTATTATTATCTGAACTAAAACAACGTTTTGCTAAAGTAAAATTAGGTGGAGGTCAGAAAAGAATAGATAAGCATCATTCAAAAGGAAAGATGACTGCTCGTGAAAGAATAGATTATTTATTAGATAATAAAAACCCATCAATAGAGATAGCTGCATTTGCTGGAGATGATATGTACAAAGAGCATGGAGGATGTCCATCTGCCGGTGTTGTAGTAAAAATTGGTTATGTTTCTGGTAAACAATGTATTGTTGTTGCAAATGATGCAACCGTAAAAGCCGGAGCTTGGTTTCCTATAACTGCGAAGAAAAATTTAAGGGCACAAGAAATTTCAATTGAAAACAAACTGCCAATCATCTACTTAGTAGACAGTGCTGGTGTTTATTTACCAATGCAAGATGAAATTTTTCCTGATAAAGAACATTTCGGAAGAATATTCCGTAACAATGCCGTAATGAGTAGTATGGGGATTACTCAAATAGCTGCTGTTATGGGGAGTTGTGTTGCCGGTGGAGCCTACCTACCTATCATGGCTGATGAAGCAATGATAGTTGATAAAACTGGGAGTATTTTCCTGGCAGGAAGTTATTTGGTAAAAGCCGCTATTGGTGAAAGTATAGATAATGAAACTCTAGGTGGAGCTACAACACACTGTGAAATCTCTGGTGTTACAGATTATAAAGCAAAAGACGATAAAGATGCTTTAGATACCATTAAAAGAACAATGGGAAGGATTGGTGATTTTGATAAAGCTGGTTATAACAGAGCTGAACCAAAACATCCAAAATTGAACCCTGAAGAAATATTCGGAATATTACCAGAATCTAGAGCTGAACAATACGATATGATGGAAATCATAAGCCGTATGGTTGATGATTCTGAATTTGATGAGTATAAAGCTGGGTATGGACAAAGTTTAATTACTGGTTATGCCAGAGTTGATGGATGGGCTGTTGGTATAGTTGCTAATCAGCGTAAACTAGTGAAAACCAAAAAGGGAGAAATGCAGTTTGGTGGAGTTATTTATTCTGACTCTGCAGATAAAGCTACTCGCTTCATAGCCAATTGTAATCAAAAGAAGATTCCTTTAGTATTCTTACAAGATGTTACAGGGTTTATGGTTGGAAGTAAATCGGAACATGGAGGGATTATTAAAGACGGAGCCAAAATGGTAAATGCAGTAAGTAATTCTGTAGTTCCTAAATTTACAGTTGTAATTGGTAATTCTTATGGAGCAGGAAATTATGCTATGTGTGGTAAGGCTTATGACCCTAGGTTAATTTTCGCATGGCCTAGTGCAAACTTAGCAGTAATGAGTGGAAATTCAGCAGCTAAAGTATTATTACAAATTGAAACTGCTTCTTTAAAGAAGCAAGGTCAGGAGATTACACCAGAAAAAGAGGAAGAGTTGTTTAATACTATAAAAGCTCGTTACGATAATCAAATATCACCTTATTATGCAGCCTCTAGAATATGGACCGATGCTATTATCAATCCTTTAGATACTAGAAAATGGATTTCTATGGGTATAGAAGCTGCAGACCACGCTCCTATTGAAAAACCATTTAATTTAGGCGTTATTCAAGTCTAACATTTCACAATACATAATTAACAAAAACCAACTTAATTAACTGAATGTCAGTTTTATAAGTTGGTTTTTTGATTTTATTTTTGTAACTTAATAGTATCAAAACAACATATTATGGATACTATAAAACATTTAAATAAGTGGGCTAACGCTCATACGTATTATTCATTGGATATCATCAGAATTGGCCTTGGAGCTTTTATATTTTATAAAGGGCTTTATTTTATGAGCAATACACTTTTGTTAGCTGGTTTGATAGAGCCATTAAAAAATTATGTAGGTGAAATCATATTATTACACTACGTAGTACCAGCTCATTTAATTGGTGGTTTATTAATTATGATAGGCTTACTTACTAGATGGGCATTAGTTGCTCAAATACCTGTACTAATAGGTGCTGTTTTAGTAAATTTATTAGGTGAAATGAATGCTTTAAATTTAACTACTGCTAGCATTCTTCTATTACTATCTATATTCTTTTTAGTATATGGTTCAGGGAAACATTCTGTAGATTATAACTTGAAAATGGAACAATGACTTTTTGGCTGTTAACAAAGAACTTTGTTTCATATTAATAAAATTGATTTAGCTATAAATTTTATTTTCTTTGTTAACAGCTTTAAAATAAAAGAGCCTTACAATCAATTGTAAGGCTCTTTTATTTTTTTATTATAATATTAACTATCCGAATCTAAGTAATCTAACACACCATCACCATCTGTATCAATATAGGTAGCTGTTGTAATGGTAATTACATCAGGAGTGGGATCAATATTGTCAATCACATTATCTATTAACTTCATATTCATTTATACCTAAAACTGGTTCTGGGTCATCACTTGAAAATGAAGGGTAAACAACTATATTTGCCTCGTCTTTTGTTAAAATTGGATCATTATCATCGTTATTATCAGCAAAGTTCGCTACACCATCTAAATCAGTATCATCATCACTTAAGTCATGGTTATCATTTAAATCTTCAACATACGTTGGTACACCATCATCATCATGATCTAATTCAGTAGTACCATATACTTTTAACTTGAAAATTAACGGAGAATATGCCGGAATACTTCCAACTGGATTCGCATAATACCCTAAACCAGAAGGCATAAATACAGCTCCTACACCATAATCCTGATAAGTAAATGTTCCATCACCTACAGGTGTCACAGTTGCAGCTATATTAAATTCTGATACTGATTCTGAAAATCCTTTAACTGTTGTAGATAAATCTAACTTAACTGGGTTTAATGCATTGTCAAAAACACTCTTCTCTAATGACATTCCTTCATATGACAACAATGCTTCATCACAAAACCTTGGCTTTTCAGCTCCTTGTCCTTGCACTACTTTTAAAATATATAAAGTATGCGATACATCGCTTACAGTAATACTTTTAGTTTCAATAGTAAAATTATTAATTACTGTATTTACATAATTAATTAGTGGAGTTCTATTAAAAACTGTAGTGTCATCAATATCATTTACATCTATAACACCATCATTATTGGAGTCATACCCTATGACTGATGAACTTTCAGAAAATTTAATATCGAATTTAAAATCAGTTATATTAACAGCATTATTAAACTCTTCTTCATTAAAATAGTTATTTGTTAAAAATTCAACTATCGCTGCATTATCAACTGGTTCTTGCTCAGCATAAGGAACCACATAAACAGAAGTAGTTTCATCATCTTTACATGAAAACAAACCAATTAATATAAAAAATAATAGTGTGCTTTTTAATATTTTATTCATCATTCCTTAATTTTGACGGCAAGATACAATTTTATCTTACTTTTGTTTTTATTTTAACATTGATTTTAGATAAAATGAGGGTTGATAAATATTTATGGTGCATTCGCTTCTTCAAAACAAGAAGTATTGCTACTGAAGCTTGCAAAAAAGGGCATATTCGGATTAATGATAATCAAGTAAAACCATCAAGAGAGGTTTATGCTACCGATAAAATTAATGTCAGAAAAAATCAAATTAACTATATTGTTCAAGTTTTGGACATACCTCAAAACAGAGTTGGTGCTAAACTAGTAGATATGTACCGAAAAGATATTACTCCTAAAGAAGCTTTTGAACATTTAGAACTATTAAAATACTCTAAAGATTATTATAGGAAAAAAGGAATTGGTAGACCTACGAAAAAAGACAGACGAGATATTGATGGTTATAGTTCGGAAGAAGAATAAAAATAATTAACTTTGAATTGATTTTTACACCGCAATTATACCATATGAAAACTGAAAACAACATAATTCTTACCAATACTCAGATCAATCATAAAATAAGAAGGATTGCACTGCAAATTTTAGAAAGTAATATTGATGAATCACAGATTATTTTAGCAGGTATTTCAAAAAATGGTTATTTAATTGCTGAAAAATTAAAAAAAGCCATTACCGATTATTCTGATGTAAAAATTACTCTTTGTGAAGTTTTTATCAATAAAAAAGAATTACTGAATGATGTTAATGTGTCAATTAATATAGAAGAATACACAAATAAATCTGTAATATTAATTGACGATGTATTACACTCTGGTGCAACATTAATATATGGAGTTAAACATTTTTTAAACGTTCCTTTAAAACAATTAAAAACAGCTGTACTTATAAACCGGAATCATAAAAAATTCCCCATAAAAGCAGATTTTAAAGGACTTTCACTTTCTACATCTATCAATGAACATGTTGAAATTATTTTTAATAATGATATAGCACAAGCCGTATTAATATAGTATTTTCACTATGTTTTCTACAGTTTCATTAACTGTTAAATTATCCGTAGCAATAATGTTTGCTGCTTGGCTATAAAAACTTTGACGTTCAAATAAATGTATAGCAATAAATTCGATTAAGTCATCTTTTGTTTTAAGATGACTTATTAATGGTCTATGCTCTTTTTCTAAAAATAATCTATCACTTAAACTTTTCGGTAATAATTTTAAATATATAGATTTTGAGTTTTCTGAATTGATCAATTCTATATTTCCAGAAAAGCATGGTGTTCCTCCACCTAAAGATAAAACTACATCATTTTTTGAGGCATAAATATCCTTTAAACAAGTACTTTCCAATTTTCTAAAATAAATTTCTCCTTTAGAGTTAAATATCTCTTTAACACTTAGCTGCTCCTTTTTTTCAATGAAATTATCCAAATCAATAAATTCATACCCTAAAATTGTTGCTAATTGTAAACCAATTGTAGATTTACCAGAGCCCATATAACCTAATAATGTAATAATCATTTTCTATTAAATACTCTTAGTTAACTATTTACAAATATCTTAAAATTATTTCAAAAAAATATCAAAAAAAAGACTTGATAAATTAATTAATCCTCTTATATTTGCACCCGCAATCACGAATATGTGTTTGATTTAGATCTGGTAGCTCAGTTGGTAGAGCATCTCCCTTTTAAGGAGAGGGTCCTGGGTTCGAGCCCCAGCCAGATCACTAAAATTAAGTTTATTCTTAATTTTATTACTTATTGAAATTAGATCTGGTAGCTCAGTTGGTAGAGCATCTCCCTTTTAAGGAGAGGGTCCTGGGTTCGAGCCCCAGCCAGATCACTAAAATTAAGTTTATTCTTAATTTTTATTACTTATTGAAATTAGATCTGGTAGCTCAGTTGGTAGAGCATCTCCCTTTTAAGGAGAGGGTCCTGGGTTCGAGCCCCAGCCAGATCACTAAAAGTTAAGCTCCTCGCTTGACTTTTTTTGTTTATAATAATGCGCACGTGGCGGAATTGGTAGACGCGCTAGCTTGAGGGGTTAGTGGAGGTAACTCCGTGGAAGTTCGAGTCTTCTCGTGCGCACTTTTTTTCAGTTTAGCTAACTCCAAATTATATATTGTACTTAAGAAAGCCTCTGTATTTTAAATTATTATTGTAACTTATAATTACGGTTAAAGTAATGTTAACAACATATCACTCTATTCATTTAAATTTACCTTTGTTTTATAATATTAAATCACACTTTATGAGAACAAAATTGTTTATACCCGTTACTGCATTAATTCTTCTTAGTTCATGTGTTTCTCAAAAGAAATTCAAAACTTTGGAAGAGAGACAAAAAACAACACAAGATTTACTAAATTCAGCTACAGTAAAACTAAATAGTTGCTTAGAAGATAAAGCATCTTCTTCTGCAAGAGCAAAAGCACTTGAAGAACAGTTAGCGGAATTAAGAAAAACTAATCAAGGTTTACTTGAAACTTCGAAAGATTTAACAATTTTAACCTCAAAAGGAGCAGATAACCTTGAAAAATCACTAGAAAGTTTAAGAGAGAAAGACTTAAAAATTGGACGTTTACAGGATGCCTTAACAAAAAAAGATAGTGTTACATTAGCATTAGTTACAAGTCTTAAAAAAGAAGTAGGATTAAATGACCCCGATATTAACATAAATGTTGAAAAAGGAGTTGTGTTTATTTCTATTGCAGATAAACTATTATTTAAAAGTGGTAGCTACAACGTAACTAGCAAAGCAAAAAATGTATTGGCAAAAGTTGCTAAGGTTGTAAACAGCAAACCCGATTTTGAATGTTTAGTAGAAAGTCATACTGATAACAAGCCATTTAAAAATGGTGTTTTAATTGATAATTGGGATTTAAGTGTTAAGCGTGCCACATCTATTGTTCGCGTATTAGAAAGCTTAAATGTAAAACCTGAACAATTAATTGCATCAGGAAGAAGTCACTATGTACCACTAGTTGATAATGATACTTCAGAGAATAGATCAAAAAATCGTAGAACTAGAATTGTTGTTCTTCCAAAAATCGATCAGTTTTACGACATGATTGAAAATGAAATGAAAAACTTAGCGAAAGAGTAAGTTAATGTAAAAATACTTAAATAACAAAAGCGACCCATTGGGTCGCTTTTTAAATTCTAGAACTATTCTTAATACTTTGGGGAAATTAAATTAACTCTAAAATCTTATCCGTTTGTATTGCATAATGTGATGCATCATATATTGCTTCTCCGTTTTTAATTACTAAAACTTGAGGTGATTGATGTTGTATTTGAAATTTATAACCAACCTCATCAGACACTGATCTATAATTTAATAAGTCCAAATAGTATAAATCTGCATCTGTTACTGGAACCTCATAATTCTTCACAAATTTATTCATCGAAATACTACTAATACTACAACGTGTAGAATGTTTGAAAATAACTTGTGTTTTCTCGAAAGACTTTCTAGTGATTTCTTCTAATTGGCTTTCTGATGTTAAGAAAATCCAAGGCAATACTTTTTCCTCCTTTTTCGGGTTTGAACTCCCAAATATTTTATTAAGTAACCCCATTGTATGATTCAATTTTATTTAGTAGTCCAAAAATATAGCTATTACTTACAATAACAGTCAAAGTGTCTTATAATTTAACAAAAAATTAAGTCAAAATGACTGGTTATTTCTTTGGACCAATCCTTGATAACCTTTAAACGAACATTAAATATTAATTATTATGAATTTTAATAATTTTACTATAAAATCACAAGAAGTTATTCAAAAAGCACAATTAATAACTCAAGAAAACGAACATCAAGAAATACAAAACGAACATATATTTAAAGCAATCTTAACAGTCGATGAAAATGTTACTCCGTATTTATTAAAGAAATTGAATGTAAATCTCGAATTATTCGAACAGTTATTAGATAGTCAACTAAAAAGTTACTCAAAAGTAAATGGAGGAACTATACAGTTATCAAGAGAAAGTAGTAAAACCGTAAATGAGGCTTCCATTATTGCAAAAAAAATGGATGATGAGTTTGTGTCTATCGAACACTTAATCATTGCTATTTTTAAATCAAAAAGTAAAATAGCTCAAGTTTTAAAAGATCAAGGTGTAACTCTTAAAGACTTAGAAAGTGCTATTTCAGAATTACGAAAAGGAGAACGTGTAACCTCACAGTCAGCTGAAGACAACTATAACTCTCTAAACAAATATGCTATCAACCTTAATGAATTGGCTGAAACTGGTAAATTAGACCCAGTTATTGGTCGTGACGAAGAAATTCGACGAATACTCCAAATCTTATCTCGTAGAACAAAAAACAATCCAATGTTAGTTGGGGAGCCTGGAGTGGGGAAAACTGCTATTGCTGAAGGGTTAGCTCATCGTATTATTCAAGGTGATATTCCTGAAAATTTAAAAGATAAAGTTATTTATTCTTTAGATATGGGAGCACTAATTGCGGGTGCTAAATTTAAAGGTGAGTTTGAAGAACGCTTAAAAGCAGTAATTAAGGAAGTTACAACATCAAATGGCGATATCGTCCTGTTTATTGATGAAATACACACATTAGTTGGTGCTGGTGGTGGTCAAGGTGCTATGGATGCGGCTAACATATTAAAACCTGCCTTAGCTAGAGGTGATCTTAGAGCCATAGGTGCAACCACTTTAGACGAATATCAGAAGTATTTTGAAAAAGACAAAGCTTTAGAACGACGTTTTCAAAAAATTGTTGTTGATGAACCAGATACTGAAAGTGCTATTTCTATCTTGAGAGGGATAAAAGAAAAATATGAAGCACATCATAAAGTACAAATTAAAGATGAAGCTATTATAGCTGCTGTAAAATTATCTCAACGCTATATTACTAATCGTTTTTTACCAGATAAAGCTATTGACCTAATTGATGAAGCTGCATCAAAATTACGAATGGAAATGAACTCTAAACCAGAGGAATTAGACGCGTTTGATCGTAAAATAATGCAACTAGAAATTGAAGTTGAAGCCATTAAACGTGAAAATGATCAAGTAAAACTAAAAACATTACATCATGAATTAGCCAATTTAAAAGATGAACGGAATGTTATTAATGCAAAATGGGAAAGTGAAAAAGCCATTGTGAATGATGTACAAGAAGCTAAAGAAGCTATTGAAAATTATAAATTAGATGCCGAAAGAGCTGAAAGAGACGGAGACTATGGTACTGTAGCGGAACTACGTTATGGAAAAATTAAAGATACGCAAGAAAAACTTGATGCTCTAAAAATAGTTTTAGAGCATCAACAAGAAAACGCACTAATAAAGGAAGAGGTTACTACTGATGATGTGGCCGAAATTGTAGCAAAATGGACTGGAATTCCAGTAGCTAAAATGATACAATCTGAGCGAGAAAAATTATTACAATTAGAAGCAGAGTTACACAAACGTGTGATAGGACAAAATGAAGCAATTGAAGCCGTTTCTGATGCTATTCGCCGTTCACGAGCTGGATTACAAGACCCTAAAAAACCGATAGGCTCATTCTTATTTCTAGGAACAACTGGTGTCGGTAAAACAGAGCTAGCTAAAGCACTTGCTCAATATTTATTTGATGATGAAAGTGCAATGACTAGGATTGACATGAGTGAATATCAAGAAAAACATTCTGTAAGTAGACTGGTTGGTGCACCTCCAGGATACGTTGGATATGATGAAGGTGGGCAATTAACGGAAGCTGTAAGACAACGCCCATATTCTGTAGTATTATTAGATGAAATTGAAAAAGCACATCCTGATACATTCAATATTCTTTTACAAGTATTAGATGAAGGTAGACTAACAGATAATAAAGGAAGAGTTGCAGATTTTAAAAACACAATCATTATAATGACTTCAAATATGGGGAGTACAATTATTGAAGATAAGTTTACGGCAATTCCAGATATTGATACCGCTATTGAGGTTGCTAAAATTGAAGTCCTAGGCCTTTTAAAACAAACTGTTCGTCCTGAGTTTATTAATCGTATAGATGACATTGTTCTATTTACACCTTTATCAAAAACAGATATTGAAAAAATTGTGCACTTACAATTGAACTGGATTAAAAAACTAGTTGGTGAACAGCAAATTACTTTGGATGCTACTGAAGAAGCAATTAAACTTTTATCAGAAAAAGGGTATGACCCACAATTTGGTGCGCGTCCTGTAAAACGAGTGATACAAAAACTAGTCCTTAATCAATTATCAAAAGAAATTCTATCAGGAAAAGTAACCACTAATAGCGCTATACTATTAGATGCTTTTAATGGTGAATTAGTATTTCGTAATTAAAATAAGAAGGTAAATATATCCAAAAAGCTTCATATGCAACTATGAAGCTTTTTTGGTTATAATTAATACCCGAATTAATAATACAACCCATGAATACCTGAACTCGTAATATCTTAGGCTCCTTAATCTAGGATAGTCATATAACTTGTGTAATTTGTTTTATCAATAGTGAAACCACTTTGATGATTATTACCCCCATCTCTTCCTCTTAGCTTAATTGTTACAGAAACACCCGGAATTACAGAAATAGGGTAATTCGCTGCAGTTATAGTTGCTGCTCCTGTTGCTCCAAGTGTATCATCAGCTGAAGCTGTCATGCTTAAAAAATTAGCTATATTATTACTTCCATTAGAAACTCCTATGGAAAACCATGATTGTTGATCTGCACCTGACCCTCCGGATAATGGATTATATCCCGAGATAGCAAATGACAAATATACTGTAGAGTGTCTTGGAGTAAAAGTTATTGTAGCTCCATTAATATCTCTCAGGTTGGTATTATTTATGTTTTGATCTGTCCCTGATAAAGTTACACTTTGAATATTATCGCCATAAACATACCTTACCTGTACATCACCATTAACATCACTATATAACGCTTTATTAGATGTTGAATTAGTAGTAGCTAACTCTCCTGAATTTGTTCCTGCTGACGTAACAGCACAATCATCTATCCTGATTGTCTGAAGTCCAGGCGAACTACCATCTATATGCAATAATTGTTGAGGAGTAGTTGTTCCTATTCCTACTCGATTAGTGCTAGCATCTACAAAAAGTATACCTGATAACGTTTGAGAATTCACAGAAAAATTAGTGTCAACGCTTGTTCCCGCTTCTACAGAAACTATATTTCCGGATCCACTTTCCACTAAACGAACCAAACCAGTATCACCAGCCATTAATGACATATCGTCTGATCCATTTCTTCGCATACCAGTATCAACATCACCTTGCCATGAATAACTAGGAGTATTTCCACCTACGGTTGTTGTAGCTCTAATATGTCCATCAGTATCAATGCGTACTCGTTCTATATTATCTGTTTTAACAATAAAATCTTGATTATCTGTTGTACCAATAAAGTTAACTCCTGCAGTTGTGCCTGTATTGCCTGTTAATGACCAGTCTGTACTTGATGAACTCCCTAAACGAACCCAATCCGTACCATCGTTAACATAAAAACCTGGAGTAACATCACCTGCTATAACAGTATTATAAACAACCATACCAGCTACATCAACACTCAAGGGACTTGGGTTGGTTGTATTGGAAAGTGCTAAACGGGGTAATAATAATCCACTTGTTGTACTTGTAATATCTAATACAGCATCTGAATTAGGGCTTGTAGTACCTATACCTACTTGTCCAACGGTTAAATAAGTTATAAATAAAACGGGGAATACTAATAATTTTTTCATAATTTCGGGTATATAAAAATTGTACTGGAGCAATAGTACAATCCTATCCATTTTTTAAACATAAAATTTAGGTATTAGGTGTATGGATTAAAAAACAGATGTGTGGATTCGCGGAAAAGCTACATTTTTAAAGAGGTTTCGAAAGCTTCTTAGATAATTTTCAATAGAGTTAATGAACAAAACAATTTTAATTTTACCCATAATAATTGCTTTATTTTTTAGCATAGCATTATACTTAAAATCAAGTAAAAAAAAATATAACTTTAAAATATTAGGGAGTTATTTTATTTTATACGTCATATTATTTAGTAGTATGACCATTGTAGGCATGTTTAATAATGATTCAAGCATTGCTAACTTTGTAGCAATTTCATCACTATTATTTTTTACTGTATCCATTACAATTCCACCTACTTTTTATTTATATGTAGTGTATTTGTCAGATTTAAGAACTGAAAAACTAAAACATCATTATTACTTACCGTTATTATTACTAACCATAAATTGTATTTCATTCACTTCATTTTTAATTAATACTGATGAAAACTCATATACTCATGAATTAGTTAGCAACTTTGCTACTGGCGCTAATTTAATTGCCATACTATTCATTTTTCCAATTCAAAATGTGTATTATATTTTTAAAACCATCAAAATATATCAGCGTCATAAAATTGAAATCAATAAAGTATTTTCTTATAAAAAAGGGGTTGATTTAAAATGGATGCTACATTATATTTTGGGATATATAATTTTCATAGTAGGTTTGTATTTAACACAACTTGCTCCAAAAATAAGTTTACATATTCCAATACGTATTTTCTTATCAGCCTACTTTTTGTACATTGGAATAAAAGGATTAAAACAATATAGAGTTACCTTTAATGAAGGTAACCATGCTGCAGATAATGATAAAGACGAAAAAGTATTTCCTAGTAAAGATTTGAAGCAAAAAATAGTAAATGCTATGATTACTGATGAACTATTTTTAGATTCAGAATTGACAGTACATAAATTAGCAAAAACAATAAACTCAAATAGTAAATATATTTCAAACACTATAAATACTGAATTAAATCAGAATTTTGCGGCTTTTATAAATACTTATAGAATTGAGAAGGCAAAGGACTTATTGACAAACCCTAGTTGCAATAATTATACTATTGAAGCTATAAGTAAGGAAGTTGGGTTTAACTCAAAATCAGCTTTCAATATTGCCTTTAAGAAAACTACCAATCAAACCCCTTCTGCATATAGGAAGATAGAATTTTAAGTATTGAATATTTATGGATAATTTAAATTTTAGCATAACTAACTTATTGAATATTGTGACTTTGTGTGTTACGCTACTTTTTGTTTTTCAAATTTATTTTTTAAAGAAAAAGAGTAAATCAAATACTGTTTTTTCAATTTATTTATTCAATATAGCTATTATTTTAGTGTTTTTTTTGGTATTAGATTTAGAGCACAAAATGACAGCTTATGCTTTAATCCCTTTTCTATTATTAGCAGTTTTATCTATCGGACCTTTATTATGGATCTATGTTAAACTAGTTATTGGAGATGAATTAAAACTATTAAAAAAGCACCTCTATACACCTATTGGATTTGGTTTAATTTCCTTAATTTTAGTATCTATTGACTTACTTATTGCAGATGTAAAAATTTCTCTAATAATTAGACAAATCATCATCTATATTGTACTAACTGGATTAACAATCGTTTTTATACTTCAAAGTATTTATTATAGCCTCCTATCGTTAAAGCTATACAAGAATCACCTTAAGAATTTAGGAGACACTTTTTCTTACACCGAAAAAGTAAATTTGAGTTGGTTTAAATTACTTATTTATGGCTATCTATTTTTTATTTTAGGATTAATAGCAACCCATATGTTAGATGATTCTATATCAAATTTTATGTTTTATTTAATTTTACTAACCTATGTAGTATACTCAGGTTACAATGCTTTAAATCAGGATCCTATTTTTGAAGAATTTAAAGTAGAAAACACAAAAAAACATAGTATACAAGAAGATGATAACACAAGTTTTTATAAGGAGCTTAAAGTGCTGTTATTAACTAAAATGGAGAAAGAAAAGCTGTATTTAGATGCATCTTTAACGATTCATTCTCTTGCTAATCAACTAAATTCTAACAACAAATACATCTCCCAATTAATCAATAATGATTTCAAAAAGAATTTTGTACTATTTGTAAATGAATATAGAATCCGAGAGGCTAAAAAATTACTTCTTGATGAAGCTAATAACAATATAACAATTGAGAGTATTGGATATGATGTTGGTTTTAAATCAAAATCGGCTTTTAATGCTACTTTTAAAAAAATAACAAATCAAACCCCTTCTGAATTCAGGAAAAAATAAAAAACCTCATGCTTTCACATGAGGTTTTACCGTTATAATTTAATACCCGAATTAATATTATAACACCCGAATTTTAATAAATTATTCCTTTTCCGTAATTAATTTATTTACTAATTCCTTTAACTGTGAAACTTCCGATTTTAATTTCTCTATTTGTTCCTGTTGTTCTTGTATAGCATTTACTGTAACTGGAATAATATCACTATAAAACACACCTAAATTCTTATTCTTAATGCGTTTAAAGTTACCTTCTTCATCTGAGGCAACCCAACTATGTGTATTAACAGTTTCCGGTAGTACTTCTAATAATTGTTGAGCAGAGAATCCAATTTTTCTATCTTGAAGTTTTTCTGGTACAACAGTTTTACCTTTTTTATTTTCTTTCCAATTATATGATATCGTTTTTAATTTTAACACTTCATTTAAACCATAAGTTAATGGTTCAATATTTTTCTTTAAGTTTAAATCAGAAGTTTGAATAGTACCATTCGTAGCATATACTCTATCCCACCTATGAGAAGCTGTACCAGATGAATTTGAATTATCATCTAGTGGGCTAAAATCATGAGTTACAAATAATTCACCTAACCCATCTGTTAAATACTCTATTGACCCCATTTTAAACCCTGAACCTCCAGTAGTCCCAGCATAAACTCCTAATGTAACATCTATTGTGTATGGGTCTCCTCCTGAATCGTTAAATGTTAACCCATCTATTGAGGTGCTTAAAAATGATGATGTACCAAATACAACATATTCATCATCGAAGTTTGTTATCATCATGTCTCTATCAGTACCCTCTATTGTTATTTCTCCAGGAAAAGCCACTGTTTTACTACTAGAGAAGGTTAAATCATTATCATCCAAGTTGACTGTAGTACCTTGAACTAAAGTTCCTCCTAGCCTAACATTACTACCTGAAGATATATTTAATCCATTATCTGCTGTAATACTTCCTCCTCCACCAGAAGGTAACGTTACAGTATTTCCGCCAGATATAGTTAAATCATTTCCTGAAATGCTCAGTGTTTGAGCAGAAGCTCCACCAGAAGCAGCTTTCCAAATAGCATTTCCATTTGCATCAGACGTTAATACATATCCGTTTTGTTGTGTCCCATCTTCTAATCTAAATACTGACGTAGACGGTCCTGCAACTGTTGTTTCTGTAACTAAGATATTATCAACACTAGCTCCCCAATCATTATCTCCAATATATTGTACTCTTACTGAATAACTTTGTCCAGTAATAACAGTATGCGTTCCAGAATATGATGTATCAGCATCTGCTATTAAGTTTAATAATGTTGCAGAAATAGTTGCTGTAGTTTCATTATATAGTGTTACAATAAAACTATCTGATGCTCCGTTGTCATCATAACCATAGTCAAAAGAAATATCTATACTTGTTGTTGTTGGATTAAATGTTCCTTCAATCAATGTTTGATCTTGAGTGCAGCTACCACTATATTCAATCATAGCTCTATTACCTGTACATGAAGAACAAGGAGCACTCAAAGCATCTGAAGTGTCTATGTGCCAAATATTATCACCAGTTGTACAAGTATTTGATCCTGCTACATTATAACTGGCACCACCTGTTGCAAAGTCATTCGTATACAATGTAGTTGTTCCTCCACTACCTCCAGTAATAGTTGTCCCAGTAAGGTGAAATTTAGCAGTTGGTGCTGTGTTACCAACACCTACATTACCAGTATTGGCATTATACATATCATTTCCAACAACAGTCCAATCTGTATCTGCACCACCAAAAGGAACCCATGCAGTACTATTATAATAATAAAAACCAGGTGTATTGTTAGTTTGATAAATTAATAAACCTGTTGCTGGTGCTGTAATTAAATCTCTTTCTGATTCTGTCATTCTAGGAGTTAACATTCCTTGGGTTGTTGAATCTAATTCTAAAATTGAACTTGTATCAGGCGTAGTTGTACCAATTCCTACTTGGCCATATGTAGTAATAGTGATACATGTAAATAGAGTAAATAGTAAATTTTTCATTTTCGGGTTTTTATTTTCAAGCAAAAATAATCTCACAAAACCTATTCTATGTCCTGATTCACTACTAACATGTACTAATTCGCGCAATTAAATATGCTAATTCACTGAATTAGCACATCAAGTGGTTGTTATAATTTTAACATAACATGTTACTTTTTAATATTTTTATAAATACAAATTTATTCATGAAAGATATTATACATTTGTACAAGAAGATAAAAAAAATACAATTTAGCCAGTTATTTATACCAATGGAAAACCTAAATTTAAGCGTTGTCAACTTATTAAATATCGTAACATTATGTGTTACAACGCTCTTTATTTTTCAAATTTATTTTTTGAAAAAAGGAAATAAATCAAATACTTTTTTTTCTATCTATCTAATCAATATTGCCATTATTTTAGTGTTTTTTTTGGTTTTAGATTTAGATTATGAAATGATTGCATATGCTTTAATCCCATTTTTACTATTAGCTGTTTTATCAATTGGTCCAATGTTATGGATATATGTGAAACTTGTTACTGGTAATGAATTAAAACAATTAAAAAAACATCTTTATTTACCAATTGGATTTGGTTTGATATCTTTTGCTTTAATAAGTACCGATTTTATTATTTCAGATGAAAGAACTTCACTCTATATAAGGTTAATTGTCCTATATATAACAATAACAGGAATAACTGCAATTTTTATATTACAAAATGGGTATTATAGTTACTTATCTTTAAAACTATATAAAAACCATGTTAAGAATTTAGGAAATACATTCTCTTATACAGAAAAAGTAAATTTAAATTGGTTTAAGTTACTTATCTATGGTTACTTTTTTTTAATTATAGGATTGATTGTTTCAAATATAGCAGATGACTCTATATCGTATTTTATGTTTTATATAATATTACTTACTTATGTAATATTTTCTGGCTACAATGCTTTAAAACAAAATCCGATTTTTAAAGACATTAAAGTAGAAACCTACACAATAGACAGTATTCCTGAAGAAACTAATACCGAACTATTTAAAGAACTTAAAAGTAAACTTTTAACAACTATGGATGAAGAAAAATTGTTTTTAGACTCATCTATAACAATTCATTCACTGGCGAATAAATTAAGCTCTAATAATAAATATATCTCACAATTAATCAATAATGATTTAAATAAAAACTTTGTAATGTTTATTAACGAATATAGAATCAATGAAGCTAAAAAATTACTCATTAATGAAGCTAATAAAAACATTACTATTGAAAGTATTGGTTATGAATCAGGTTTTAAATCAAAAACTGCCTTTAACAGAGTTTTTAAACAATTTACTAATCAAACACCTACTCAATACAAACAGTCCTATAAACAATAAGGTTACAGCATAAAAAAACCACTTAACATGTTAAGTGGTTTTTTTATTCTTACAAAAAAAATTAAGCTTTCTTAGTACAAGCTTTTTTAGCTTTAGCACAAGATGCTTTTGACTTTGAACAAGATTTTGTTGCTTTCCCTGGGTTTCCCTCACTTGATTTCTCAGATCCCGAAAGAGCTTTTGTAGCAGAGCATTCTTTTTTAGCTTTAGTACAAGATGCTTTTGACTTAGAACAAGACTTAGCTGATTTTCCAGCATTTCCTTCAACAGATTTTTCAGAACCTGCTACTGCTTTTGCTTTACTAGCACAACAAGTTTTTTTTGCTGTACATGCCTTTTTTGACACTGTATTAGGCGCTAATGCAACAGTTTTAGTTTCAGTTTTCACTTCTGATTTTACTTCTGTCTTAATTTTTTTTGATGCTTGCTCCACAGATTTAGCTTTAGCTACATTTTGTGCAGTTAAAAATGATGCGAAAAACAAGCTTAGTACTAAAGATAAAATTATTTTTTTCATGATATTAAGTATTATATTTTTAATGATTTTCAGTAAATATATTAATTATATCCTCTAAAGCATTATAATTATATGTTAATTTTCTTCTAAAGGCCTCTGTTTATGTGTTTTTTTACTTCCAGCATATATTTCATATTTAACCAAACGAGACTCTAATTTACCGTTAAATAGCTTAATTTTTCTAGATGGTCTTAAGCCTACAGACTTTAATCCCTCTAAATTTGAAGTAATAAACCAAGCATTTGTATTTGCATACCCTTGTTTTAAAGTATCCCCTATTTGACTGTAAAATTCTTCTACATCAACAGGTAACCTTTCCCCATATGGTGGATTAAATAATATATGTAATTTTCCATCTGAGTTTTTAGACGATTTAAAAAAATCTTCTTGTTCTACACTTATGTATTCTGACAAATTTGCATTCTCAATATTATCCTCTGCTTTTCGCATTGCAGAAGGCGCTTTATCATAACAAACAATATTATGGTGAAACTCTCTAATTTTATTTAAACAAGATTCTTCTATTTTATTATACAGCTCTTCATCAAAATCCAACCACGTTTCAAAACCAAATTGTTTTCTATTAATGTTTGCAGGTATGTTACAGGCAATCATAGCAGCTTCTATAGCTAAAGTTCCACTACCACACATGGGATCTAACAAATCACACTGCCCATCCCATCCTGATAGCATTACCAACCCTGCAGCCAAGACTTCATTTATAGGAGCAATATTTGTTGCTGTTCTATAACCACGTTTATGTAATGACTCCCCTGAACTATCTAATGATATCGTACATTCATTTCGTTGAATATGCACATTAATACGCAAATGTGGATTATCCAAATCTACATCAGGACGAATTCCTTCAGTATCTCTAAATTTATCAACTATGGCGTCCTTTGTTTTATAGGCTATAAATTGTGAATGCGTAAATTGTTCAGAAAACACTGTTGCATTTATGGCTAAGGTATCTGTTGCATTTAAATATTTACTCCAAGACATTTTATACACCTCATCATATAAATCTTGTTCATTTCTTACTTTAAATGTTTTTATAGGCTTTAAAATTTTAATTGCTGTACGTAAGCTTAAATTAGCTTTATACATAAATCCTGTATCACCTTCAAAGCTTACATTACGAACACCTACCTTTACATGTGCTCCACCTAGATTACGCAATTCACTTGCTAAAAGTTCTTCAAAGCCAAATAATGTCTTGGCAACCATTTTAAAATTATCTCCCATAGCTTGCAAAAATACAGTATTTTTGCTTTTAGTTTTATAAAAGGTACTTCAAAGTGCATTAAAAACTACCTGAGAGTTTAATTCTTTAATGTATTTACTTCCTTAATTAAAATTAAGTGAATTTATACCCTTAGAATTTCTTTGAAATTATTTATTAAAAGAAAATATCATTACGAGCATTTGTTGCTATGAATATAAAAAAAGATACCGATAATTGGTTTGCTTCTTGGTTTGATTCTAAATATTATCATCTACTATACAAAGATAGAGATGATAAGGATGCACAGCTTTTTATGAAGCACTTAACTAATTACTTAAACCTACCAGAAAACGGAACAATCTTAGATTTAGCTTGTGGTAAAGGCAGGCACGCAGTTTACTTAAATTCATTAGAATACAAAGTTACTGGTGTTGATTTATCAAAGAACAGTATTGATTATGCAACACAATTTGAAAATGACTCGTTGAGGTTTAATGTTCATGACATGCGAACTACTTATCCTGAACGATTTGATGCCGTATTTAACTTATTTACCAGCTTTGGTTATTTTGAAGATGAAAACGATAATATTAAAACATTACAAGCTATTCAAGAGAGTTTAAACAAAACTGGATTTGGGGTTATTGACTTTATGAATGTTGACTTTATTATTGAGAATCTTGTTACAGAAGAAACAAAAACTGTAGAGCATATTGATTTTCATATCAAACGTTATTTAAAAAATAATTTTATTCACAAAGAAATTCGTTTCACTGATAATAATGAAGATTTCTTTTTTACAGAAAAAGTTCAAGCGATAACTTTAAATGATTTCAAAGAATATTTACAAAAGGCTAACATTACATTATTAGATATTTTTGGCGACTATAAATTGAATAAATTTTATTTTAAAACTTCTAAACGTTTAATTTTAATATTTAAATGATCACATATTTACTCCCCATATTATCTGTTTTAGTTGGTTTCTTATTCGTGATTGTATTTAAACCACAACAAAAAAAGAATTTAAAACTATTACTAGCTTTTAGTGGTGCATTCCTATTAGGTATTACCATTTTTGAAATGCTACCTGAAATTTTTCAGCAGCATAACAACACAAAAACTATAAGCTTATTTATTGTTTTTGGTATATTATTACAAATATGCTTAGAGTTCTTTTCTGAAGGAGCAGAACACGGACATGTGCATTTGCATGAAAATGAAACTAGCTTTCCTTGGATGCTTTTTATTAGTTTGAGTTTACATTCATTAATTGAAGGTACCCCATTAGGGCATCATGATAATATACTCTATGGAATTGTTATTCATAAAATCCCCGTAGTTATTATATTATCTACGTTTTTTATGCAATCAGCCTTAAAAAAGTCATCTATTGCATTCTTTTTAATTTTGTTTGCACTGATGACTCCTTTAGGTACTTATTTAATGAGCGAATTTCCAAGCTTATCAAGCTATTCATCACATATAATGGCTATGGCTGTAGGTATATTTTTACATATTTCTACTACCATTTTATTTGAAAGCAGCGAAGGACATAAATTTAATTTGGTTAAACTTATTGTCATTTCTGTAGGGTTAATTTCAGCATATTTCATCTAATTTATCAATAGATAATATTTTTTTAATTGCAATGTTTAATAGAGAAGAATCAAGACAATTACGCGAATTATTCTGGACTAGCTACGGAAAATCATTTCCAAGAAAATGGCTATTATACAATACTAAAATAAAAGATGTTTCGCTAAAATTTCAAGCAGATAGAAAAACTGCAATGGTATGCATTGATATTGAATTAGAAGATGAATACGATCGTTTAGAGCAATACGAAAAGTTTGAATCATTAAAAGCTATACTGGAAACAGAATACCTTCCAGAAATAATTTTTGATGATGATTACTATTTAGAAAAATCACAAAAATCTATTTGTAGGATATATGTACTCCATGAAGAAAAATTCAGCATCCACAACAAAGATACCTGGAGAGCTGCCTATGAATTCTTTAACAAACATATGGACTTATTAGAATCTTTCTTTTTAGAATACAAAGATTTTATTGAGATTAAGGAATAATCTACCTAGATACCATTAATCAAAAAAAGCGATTATTTCAACATGAAATAATCGCTTTTTTTACAATATCAAGTAAACTCTTACTTTTTTGCCTCGTCTTTATCTTCTTCTTTTATTATAACTTTTATAAGAATATCTTCTTTTTTCTTTTTATAAACCTCAACCACAAACTCATTTTCTTTAGTTTGTTGAATTCTATTCGTTTTAAACTGGAAGGCAGCTAAACCGCCTTTCAACTTTCTTGAATCAAATATCGCTCCTTTAGTAACATCTCCTGTAGAATAATTAATTTTACAAGCCGTTAAATATCCCCCCATTTTATTTGTATGATATGCAGGTGCTTTATCTAAAGGTAAATTAATATTTTTAATATTATCCAAATAAACCAAGTAATGATTATTATTCGTGAAGAAATGAGTGAATGACATTCCTCCCTTACCACTTAATCCTTTTTGCCTTTTTGGTATTTTACGCATCCAATCAAGTTTTCCAGAAGGATCAATTTTAGATATTAACATATCATTATAATGGTATGTATATCTTGTTCTCGTACCTCCTTTAGATGAATAAGAAGTATGTGCTTTAACATAATATTGCTCCCCTAATATTGAAATACCACCATCCTCATGGAAAAATAATTTTCTTAATGTTAAGGAATTAAATTCTGCTTTATCTTTCTTGTTTTTTCTATTATTTTTTCTTTTAGTTTTTTCTTTAACATATTGATTTAAAATTTCAACAGGAATTTCATAAAAGTTTTTAGCTGGGACATTATCAATATCATCCATTTTAAAAACAGCTATTCCGTCAACATTGGAACTAGACTCTCCATCATTATAATAACCAGCAAAATAAATTTCTTTTTTATTATTAACATATAAACCTATGTTACTAATAAATTTATCTCCAATATTTACCTTTCTCACTACAAGGTTTTTAGATTCCTTTTCATATTTAAATAACTCCAACTGATAATTAGATTCATCTCTCTTTTTATCCTTATTACTATTATCATGAAACTTTTTGACTAATGTGTAAATATTACCTTCTTCATCAGTTGCATAATCTAATAAATCCATTTGACGTTCAGTATAAGGCATTTTAAATTCACTACCCCATATTTCATTTAACTCTGTATCAAAAACTTTTAAACCTATGATGTCAAAGCTTTTTTTGTCATTTTTAACTTCAGGTTTTTTTCTGTATTTCACTAAAAAATTAGAAGCGTTATCAATTTTTATAATTTCAAACTTATTTACAACTTTTAATCCAAATCCTCCTGAAGTTCTGACCTGAAGTCCGGTAACTTTACCATTAACAGATACAATTTGTTTATCAAAACCTTCAACGAACTTACCGTTAGTAAAACTTATTTTTTTTACAAATAAGCGTTCTTTTTTAACTTTTCCCCCATTCCAAGATGAGTAATAAATAAAAACATTTTCTCCAATATGCTGAGTTCCTTCTAATTGCCAATTTTTCGGAAATAAGTCGCTAATTTTATATTCTGTTCTAACAAGTTCTTTTAAACTGTTTGCATCAAATTTTTGAATAAGTATTTTTTTCTTATCCTTTTTAAAAGTCAACACTTCATCATCGGTAGAGAAATAAGATTTCCCTCCATCAAACACTTTATATGGTTTACTAATTGAATACGAATAATCTTTCGATAGTTTTACTTGCGCCGTGATACTTCCTAATGTTAATAAACACAGTAGTACTAATAATTGTTTTTTCATTTTTAAGTTTAGTTTAATTTCTATTATATTCTCTTATCAATAAAATCAACTGGTTTACGGCTCATTTTAGGGAAACGTAATTTGTTAATTTCTTTAGCATCGTGAAATTCAATCACTGGAGCTACACGCAATTTTGCTCTAAAGTGATCTTTAATTTTAGTTAAAAATTTAGCAGACGTATCTTGAGAAGCTATTTTTATTAAAATTTCATCTGTACCAATATCATTAGTACTAATTTCTATAATATAACAATCCACTTCATCAAAATGATTTAATAAATCATGCATTGCTGGTGGATACAAAGTTGTGCCTTTATATTTTACCATTTGTTTTTTTCTTCCTACAACAGGTCCTAATCGCATTGTATTTCTTCCGCAACCGCATGTATCATAATATGCTTTAACTACATCTCCTGTTTTAAAACGCAGTAATGGTAAAGCTTCAAACCCTAAGGTTGTTATCACCAATTCTCCTTCTTCTCCATCTTTCACTACGACTCCATTATCATCAACAATTTCTGTAATGATTAGTTCTGGGTGATGATGCCCTCCTTGTAAATGTTCACACTCTGTAAATGCCGTTCCCATTTCCGTAGACGCATAAGTTGAATGTAATTTCACATTCCATTTATCAGTAATCTTTTTTGACAAAGTATTTAATGAAAAATCTTCTTTTCGTAATGATTCACCAATACATATTACCCCTTTTACACTTGATTCGTTATAATCAATTCCGTTAGCTTCAGCATATTGAATTAGTTTCAATAAGAATGACGGAACAGCAATCAAATAAGTGGGTTTAAACTTCAATATAGAATCCCATTGTAATTCCGGTATTCCAGCACCTACACGAATCATTCCAGCACCTAACTTTCTAATTCCTAAAAAGTACGCTAGTCCAGCCATAAACCTTCTGTCCATGGTTGTCATTAACTGTACTACATCATTTTTAGTCACACCAGCACAAGCAAATGAAATAGCTTCATTATATGCCAAACGGTCCAAATCATTATCAGTTAAAGCAAATGTTACTGGTTTTCCTAAAGTACCAGAAGTTGTAACATAATCTATTATTTTATTGCGTTCTACACAAATAAAATCGTCGTTATATTCTTGTAAATCATCTTTACTAGTTAACGAAATTTGCTGTAAATCTTCAATCGTTTTAATACGTAAAATATCAATATTATCTGCTGTAAATTTACGCTGATAAAAAGGTGAATTGGAATTCAAATACTTTAATAGTTCGACTAATTTATCATCCTGAAATGATTTAATTTCAGTTGTTGATGCTTGTTCTATTTCTGGAATCATCTTTAATAGTGTCTTTAATCGATTTTATTTTTACATTTTCTCAAATGCTTTTCAACCGTTTCTTTATCAGGAACGGTTGTAATTTCTTTTTCTAATGCTACTTTAAAATACGGTAATGCTTTTGCATACTGCTTTTTCTGATAATAATATTTCCCTACTTTAAAATGAGGAATCCATAAATCAGAGTTCAAATGTATATAATCCGATAATTCTTTTGCAGAAAGAACCGATTTTTTATTCTTTAAAACCACATCAATTTTTCTGTCATAAACGCGATACGCTTCATAATTTTTATATTCCTGAGAATACATAAAAGGATCTTCTGCGATGGTCAATTTTTCTTTTTCAAATGAATTTGAAGAAGAGAAAGAATCACTAAAAATAGCATCTAAATCATAACAAACAAAAGCACCTAACTGATACGGACTTGCAGATACCCAAACTTGACGTTCCGATGGTTTAAATACAATACCATGATGTGCCAATAATTGATTTAAAGCTTTCTCATTTCCATAACCAATTGCATCATTATTTAACCCTTTACGTTCTCTAAGAATTGTTACAGCTCCCACTGGTGTAATTACTTTATTACTTTCAAATAACTCCGTCATTTTATCAAATCTATATTTAGAGTGGCTTTCTAAAATATGTTTGGCGTTATTTTCATCATCTTTATATGCCTCACTTTGAAAATGATTTGAACAAATTAATTGATTAGTGTTTGCAACATCATACACACCAAAATTCTTTGGAGCTACTTCAATCAATACCGCTTTATTATCCATCGCACTACCAATCATAATAGATTCTGCAACAAATACTGAGCTCTTTTTAACAATAGCTATTGCTTCATCAATTGTAGATGCATATTGTACAATTTCCCTAGCTAATAAGGATATTGGTGTTTTTGCAATCAATGGTATATCTGATTTCCCTGCATTAAGTGTAATTGTTAACCCATTAGCATTCATCGCTGAAACTGCACCTATCATCCCTCCCCAAGTAACCATCATAAACGGTATACCTGAATCTGGTTTTATAAAGGAAATTATTTTGTTTTTCGCGAAATCATCACCTGCATAAAAATCAAAATTTCTTCCCAATATTAATTTACCATCTTGAGTTTTTTCATCCCAAGCAGCAAAAGAAGAACATCCAACCAACGCTAAATCTTGCAGTGCGTGACCTATATCATGCGCTCCATGTAAGTATAATCCTCTTAAGTATTTTGGCGCTAAATAATTATAGTCATCAGAAGTATATCTTGATACTCCATAAATTTCTGTTTTATATTCTTCCTTAACATTTAAATATAGTTTCCTATTAAACCATTTTAAGAAACCTCTTAATAAACGTTGCTTGAATTTAGATGGAACAATTTCCTTTATCTTATCAAAAAATACTTTGTCTTGATATTGTAATAACTCTTGTGTTAAGCTTCCTGTAATCAATCCCCTTTCTAAAGGATCACCTTTTACTAATAATTGCCAGTGACCATATTTAGATAGTTTTAAAATATTATCCTCTAAGGTTATCAATGAATCTGAATGAACTACTCGATCAGAAACAATATTATTATATCCTTCCAAAATTGGTTTATGATGTAGTGATTTTGATGTGCCGCAAGAGGCAATCATAAAAATTATGCTTCCTAATAATAAACGTTTTATTTGAGTAATTAACTTCATTAATTCACTTCTAGTTCAGCTAAATCTTTATTAATTTTCTCTACAAGGTAATCTCTTCCTAACATTTCAGAACAAGTTAATACAGCACTTATTGTCACACCAAGTAACCCATGCATATTAATACTTTGTCCTGTAAAAAATAAGTTTTTTAATTTTGTTCTAGGCGAAAGAAACGAAGTCATTGGACTATCTGCATCTTTTACATATCCATACATGGATCCTTCATTAACTCCAATATAATCCCTATATGATAGTGGTGTTGATGAATGAACAGACTTTATACAAGATCGGAAATTTGGAAATTTCTTTTCTATTTCAATAATTGTCTGCTCTATTTTTTTATTCTTAAAATCTTCATAAGCTCCTCCACGCTCATCGCTTTCCGCAACTGTATTAAAAGTATTTTCCCATTCACGAACTTCATCATAACGCATATAAGTTATAAATGTCATGTTTTCAGCCCACTCACTTTCATTCTTTTTTGCTCCTACGGATAACATATATCCTTCTGGCCATGACTGTTGAGTATATTCTTGAGCATCCCACACTCTATTTACATCTTTAAAGTGATAATGATTATGATTTAAGTATTTAAACGTTTCTGGTTTAAATACAAAGTAAACACTAAAAGCAGATATTACACTTTTAATATTCTCAATACGTTTAGTGTATGCTTTACGCATTTTATTTTCGCCTAACATCTTCAAAGTATATTTAGGCTCTATGTTAGAGATAAATTGAGCTCCAAAATACTCGTTCCCATCTTTTGTTTTAGCTGAAATTAGTTTTTTATCCTCAAATCCAAAACCTGTTACTTCCTTATATTTTAACACCTTACCTCCTAGATTTCTAATTTGTTTAATCAGTAATTTAGAAATTTGACTTCCACCATTTACACAACGCCAAGAACTTTGTATATAGGAGTTAATTGATAATGCGTGCACATAAAAAGGAGTGTTGTCCTCTCCTGCATATAAAAAATTTGACCCAACTAAAACTGCTCTAAGTTTTTCATTTTCAGTTATACTTTCTATGTAATCTTTAATTTTTAATGACAGTAAATCGGTATTGTCATAATAGGCATCACCAATTTCTAAATTGTATAATGGAAAACTATTACAGGTGTCTATTATTTTATTACAATATGTAATAATCGCTTCTTTATCATCTGGGAATTTCTCAGATAATTGTTCTATAAAATTATCATATCCTTGTGCATGTGGATACTGAATTTCATCTCCTTCAAAAGTGATGATATCATAGCTGTCTTCATCCATTTTTTTAAGGTTTAGGTCATCCATTATACCTAAATACTTAAAATATTGATGCAAATTTTCTCCTTCAGCTAAACCACCTATATAATGTACTCCAGTATCAAAAATACTTTTATCACGCACAAAAGTTTGTAGGTTTCCTCCAAACTGATTATTTTTCTCTAACACACAAACCTTATATCCTTCTTTAGCGAAAATCAAAGCAGAAACAAGTCCTCCTAACCCACTACCTATAATTACAATGTCGTATGTGTTTTCTTCCATTATTTTATTTTCTTTTTAAAACAATATTATTATCATATTGTTGAGTTATAATAAATCCTGCTTTCAATACTAAATCGATTTCAATACAATCATTCAATATTATTATCGTTTTAGCGGATTCTATATCAATAGTTGAAATATCAATAATTGATGTTATTAAAATCGTATCAAAAGGCAAGTATTCTGAAAGTTGATCTATATATTTTATAGATCTATCTTTTCCTATAAAATTATTAGCTGCAATTATAGCTTTGGATTCGTCAGCAATAAAAGTAATTATTTTACGTGTATTACTATAATAGTTCAATAATAAATCTAATTGCCCATAATCATCTGATATATGTAATACTCTAGCGTCTAATTCAATTAATCGTGATGTATTATGGTACAATTCTAAATTTTGATTTAAATCGTCCTTTACTGATTTATAAATAGCTTCAGATTTATATACAAAATTACTTAATACTAATTTTTTAAAATACACTAACGATTCTATTTCTTCTCTAAAATTTTGAAAATCATTCTTAAATATTCTACTGATATTTTTTGTTTTCTCTTTAACAGAATTTCCTAAAGCTGGATTATCAATTGCTATTCTATCTCCTACTTTAACCGTTATTGCACCATCATATATAATAAAATCTCCTTTAGGCAATACTTCTGAATTTCCATGAATATATAACGGTAGCACATCTAATTTTAATTCCTCTGCTATAAAGAAGGCTCCTTTATGAAATCTACCCAACTTATTAGAAAACATTCTCTTCCCCTCAGGAAAGACTATTAAAGAATATCCTTGACGCATTTTTTCTTTTAAATGGTCTAAACTTCCATCAACACCACTAGAAACCGGATAATAACCAGCAACTTTAGCCAATTGTCCGAATATAGGAGATTTATATACCCAATCATTTACCAGAAATATAACTTTAGGAGTTACTAATGCAATTGCTAATGTGTCCAAAAACGAAGTATGATTAGCAATAATTACTGCTTGTTTATCAAATGTTTCCTTATTTAGTATAACACTTTTATTTACAAATGGATTTGAGTATAAAACTGATGTAGCCAATTTCCCCATAGTTCCGTGTAACCATTTAAACTTAGCCTTTTTGTTAATTGGTAATATCTTCAAAATAGTTATTGCTATTAATGACAATAGCATCCCTCCCAATCCGTAAAATGTAAATGATATAATTGAATGAATCGTTTTTCTAAACTCTAATGGAGCCAATCCATTTTTGGCTCTATTCGTTATGATTCCTCTAAATAATAACGGCTGAATTACAAATGTAATTACTAGTGCGGCCAATATACCTAACAAACACACTAAAGCTATTGAATATAAGGCTGGATGTTTTGCAAAAATCAATACTCCTACACCTAATATTGTTGTTATAACCGATAAAATGATTGATGTTCTATAAATTGGCAAATGACGCTTACCAGTTTCATATTCCTTTATCAGTCCGTTAGTCATAAATATTGCATAATCCACTCCTAAACCGAAAATAAATGTAGAAATAATAATGTTGAATATGTTAAACGACAAACCAAACATTCCCATTACCCCAATGGTAGCTAACCAAGTTAATGCTATTGGAAGTATTGTGATTAAGACTAATTCTATACGTTTAAAAAAGAAGAGCAATACTATTAAAACAGCTATAAAAGAATAACCCAACAAGGTGTTAAAGTTATTTTTAAACCCATTTAGAAAGGTTTCATTCATTGCTTGTCGGTCAATAACAACTACATTTTTATTCCCTTCAAAAAACGATTTAATTGCCTTGGAATTGGTTTCATCTACTTTTAATGATGATAATACTGTATAGAAATTTTCAGAAGCTGAAATATACTCATTCGTATTCAAAGCTTTAATATCTTTATATGTATCAATACTCAATACCTCTTGTTTATCAGTAAGTTTTTTATAAAACTGATTAAATGTGGCCGTTTTAAAACCATATTGTTGTCCGCTAGCAATTAACTCATTTTTAACACTTACTTGTTTGTTTTTAGTCCAAAAGTTATTCCAATTATCAATTTTATTTTGTTGATGTGTCCCATTTAAAACAACTGAAGCTACGGAACTAAAGCTGATTATTTTCTGTTGTTCTTTAAACGATTTTAGTGAAGTATAAACATTCTGATTTTCAGATAAAGCTTCGTATAATGTTTTACCATGAGCAACAACATATAATGATTTTGAAGCAGTGTTTAATAAACTATTTAACGATTTTTCTTCATCTAATAACTCCTGCGTTTGATAGTTCATTTTTGAAATATCCTTATCAAACAATACGTCGTTGTAAGTAAAAATGGATACTACAAAAAATAATAGGCATGAAATTAGCAATACTTTATTTTTACTAAATTCAAAATTCGCTATGGTATCAATAAAATTCGATTTCTTCGCTTTTACTTTTCCTGGTTTATATAAATGAGGTATTAATAACAAAGCAAAAAATGCTGCACCGAAAACACTTACAGCAGCGAATATCCCTAAATCTTGCAATGCTCTAGACTTTATAAATAGTAAACATAAAAATGCCAATGCCGTTGTAATACTACTCATTATAATTGGCTTAGTTACATCGGCATACAATTCCTTTACATTAGTGTTTTTTCTATAATGTGTAAGAATATGTAATGAGAAATCTAAGGTTATTCCTAATAGAATAGATCCTATTCCTATTGAAATTGCAGAAATAGTTCCTCTGAAAAGGTATAATGTAGTAACTGCTAACAAAGCTCCAAATACCGTTGGAATAAATAATAGTATAGGGATGCTGATTTTTTTATAAAATAAGATTAATATCAAAAATAAGATAGATAACGCAATGCTTACTGTTAATTGAATATCTGTTTTAATCTGGTTTGCATTTGCTACGGCAACTACTGTTGCCCCATAATACCCTATAGAAACTTTATTCTTAAAAGTAGCGTTCAGCTTCGTTTTAATTGAATTCAACTGTGTTACAAAAGCTGTATTTTTATCCGTTTCATTTGAGGCAAGCTTTGGCTTTAGAAATAACAACAAGTGCTTTTCATCTGTAGTAATTACAAAACCATTTTTTATAGTAAAGTCATCCCCTACTTGTAATTCTTTTAGTTTTTGAAGTCCTAAAAAGCTTATCCCAAACGGGTCTTTCAATATTGTTTTTCTTGCTACAAAACCGGAAGGAGATATTAATGTTTTATAATTATCTGCAGTACTTTTATGAATTGCTTCAGTTGTAGTTCTTTCTTTAATTGTAGTATAATCTTCTTCTGTTAAAAACAACGGAAGATTGTCATAAACAAAACCTAACGTTTCTTCAAAATCGTCATCATTAACAACTCCTTGAATATCGGTTACATAATCACTACAATCTTTTTCAATATGCGCTACTAATTCTGTAGCAACTTGAGTTAGCTCATTAACATTTCCTTTTTCTTCAACTTTTAAATGGATAACAATTTTATCAGCAAAATCTACTTGATCAAGAACTTTGTTTAAAGTAACTGCCTTTTCATTTTCGGGAATAAGCTTGGTAATATCTTCTTCAAATTTTAATTGAAGTGACAAGTAAACCAATCCAAATAACAACACAAGAGCAATACATGCCGTAATTGCTTTATGCGATTGTATTTTTAAATAAATTTGATAAAAAAAATGTCCCACTATTTCTCTTTTTTGCTAAAAACTAATAGCGTAATATAACCTATTGCACTAATGAGCAAAGCTAAGAAAATTGCAAGAGAAAAGCTACCAACTAAGTACTGAGATAAATGTTCCTTAAAATTGATGTTTTCAATATTTATATCGGATAAATTACTGATTACAGGGTCAGTACCTAGTAAAAATGCTCCAACTTGAAAACTCCCATAAATAATAAAAGGAATAAATATTGGCAGACTCACATTTGAGAATGTAAACGCTATTACTTTATTCAATTTTAAGGCTACTGCCAAAAAAAGCACTAAAGCAGTTTGAAATCCCCATAATGGAGAGATTCCTATGAACACTCCTAACCCAATTGACAATGCTTTCTTTTCTTTTGAATCGGAATTTTGAAGAAAGTCTTCTAAAAAAAATCGCTTAAGTCCTTTTTTTTTTAGTTTCCTAAAAAGATCTCTAGGTTTAATATATAATAAAGCTATTAGTACCAATACAGTATTTAAAATACTAATACGGGTAAAATCTTTTATTGGCCTGAAATGTGTTACACGTTCTGACTCATCATACAATACTTGGATAGGTACATTTTTAACTCCAACCCCTTTCCAAGATGCTCTAACAATAACTTCTATCTCAAACTCAAACTTATTCGTAAAGTAATGAAGGTTTGCTAATTTTTCTAAAGGATATAATCGATAACCTGATTGTGTATCGGTAAGCTTCACTCCTGTTTCAAAAGTATACCAGAAGTTAGAAAAATTATTCCCGAAGCTACTTTTTTTAGGAATTCCTTCCTGGTCCATATTTCTATCACCGATTAATAAACTACCAGGTGATTTTTCTATAGCTGAAATAAATACTTCTATATCTTCCGGATAATGTTGTCCATCAGAATCAATTGTTATTGCATATGCATATCCTAATTCATGTGCTTTTTTAAAACCTTCACGTAATGCGACTCCTTTTCCTTTGTTTTTAGGGAAATGAATTTGCTCTAATTTTGGATAGGATTTTAGTATTTCTGAAGTTGAATCAGTTGCTCCATCATTAATAATAATGATGCGTTCGGTATATTTTAAAACACCATCAATAACTCTATTAAGCGTACGTTCATTGTTATATGTTGGTATCAACACACAGCAATTTAAATTGATGATTCTATCAGTAATTGAAATGGAGTTCACGGTACTTGAATAGGTATTAATTCAAAAATACTTTTTTTTCTTCAACTGAAAACACTTTAGATTGCAAAGTATATTCCTTAATATGTTTTTTCAGCTTTAAAGATTTAATGGCTTTATAATGTGATAAAATATAGTTTTTATCTTCTTCTATATTTCCTTTATACTTTAATAGTTTCGGAGTGTTATCTTGAATTCCCAAACGAATAAAACGAAGTTCAATATTATTAGGTGATTTCTTTAGCGCATATTCGACTAAAGTAACCCCTTCTATGAAGAATTGTTTTTTCTCTTTTATTTTTTTTGCGTATCTACCTTTTAATGCAATTCCTGCTCCTTTATAAGCTACTAACACAGGCTTATCTTTTTTAGTTACGGAAGCTAGTTGAGCATTTAATGAACTAACCTTGGTTTTATCCTGAGCTGCTTCTTTATATCTGTCACGGATTGTATTCAAGTCTATAGACTGAATATTGAAAAATAAAACTGATATGAATACAACAAATAACTTCATATATAACTGTTAAATCACTTTATAATTAGTTGTCAATTTTAATGCCACAGTATCTTCAAATTTAGATATGTTTTTTACTTTATAACCAATATCTGATTTAGAGATATCTAAAGTCAATACCAAATCAGGAGTTTTATCCGGATTGATAATTGCCATAAATTTAATATTACTTGAGGATTGCATAAATAACTTTTCTGAAACAATTTCTTCAGTAAGCTCTTTTATAATTTGCATCATGCATACACCAGGTGTAACAGGATTTCCTGGGAAATGCCCTTTAAAAACCTCGTGATCTTTATTAATAGTGATTGCTGCTGTAGTTTTACCCTCAACAGTTTCTATTGTGTTTACTTTGTAAAAATCTTTTAACAACATTAATTAATTGATTTTAATTTTATGGTTAATTTAATATTATGATGCAATATCTGAATATTTTTTGCAGTAATAGCATTAATATCAGAGAATATAAACTGTACTTTTTCTTTTCCCATTTTCACTCTTGAAATACTATTCAATTGGTCATTTTTAAAAGCGTAAAAATACTTCTTCTTTACAATTTCAGTTTCAAATAAGGTTGTGCTTTCTTTTACTGATATGTTGAGTATAGTTCCATTTTCACGAACCAAAACCCTAAAATCTTTCTCTAAAATATTTATGAGGATCTTTTTATCCATTTCGGCTAAAATGTAATTCACTTTGAAATCATTATTATAAAACGTAAAATCAAAGATTTTACTTCCCATTTCAGTAGTAAACACAACTCTATGATTGGCTTCAGCTATTTTCTTTACAATGAATATTCCTCCAAACGTTTTATCATAAACATCTATTTTAGCTTTATATACATAGTCCTTAGAAACGTCTGAAAAATAAGGGTTGCCAACTACTTCATTAATAGTTTCAATTTCCTTAAACCCCAGTTTCTTCGGATAAGAAGTACAACCGACTAAAAAAAGGCAAATACTAATGAGAAAATACCGCATCAGATACTGTTTTATTTAAAAATCTGTTACTAAATACAATTCTGGTATAATCATCAGATGGTTCAATCATTTTTATCTCAACAACATCACCTTTACTATTAAACTGAATATGAAACGCTTTAATATATTTTGCTATTTTCTTATTTATTGGTGTAAAATGAACATCACTATTGTCTGCTATTTTGAAATAATTAATTTCAAATTCATTATCGTCAAACATGTCCCCTTTTACACTATTTACAATCAGCTTATTTAGTTGCTTGAATAACTTACTTGAGCTTAAGTTTACATCACTCTTTTGACCTTCGTCATTGATATATAAGTTTTCATCTTTAAAAATAACTGAATATACAAACGGATCAACATAGGACCATTTAACCATATTCGGAGTTTTAAAAGCTAAATCTCCTTTGGTAATAATATCATTTGTTAAAAAATCTAAATGTTTGTATTGCACAAAATCACTTGTAATAGTAGTCGTTAATTCTGCTTGGGCTTTTACTTTTTCTTTTAAAACAGTAGCTTCTGCAGTAGTCATTTTCTCTTGTGAATGAACTGTTACAACCATTAAAAAAAATAAGTATAAAATATTACGCATAGGCTTTTATCTTAAATAACGAATCAATAGTAACTGACTCTAATTTATTCTGTTTCAAAAATAACAATAATTGTTCCAAGATTTCAACTGACTTCTCACTTGTATCATGTAACAAAACAACATCACCTTTTTGTAACTTCTTTTCAATAGATTTAATAATGGTATTTTTAGATTTTGAAGTAGTATCAAAACTCCTAACACTCCAACCTATTGACTGCAAACCAATAGTTTTAATACCTCTACTTATCCTCGGATTGGTTACTCCAAAAGGTGGCCTAAATAAGTTCACTTTTAATCCTGAAACTTTTTCAATTATTTCATTTGTATTTTCTAATTCCCTAACAACCTCTTTAGTGTTTACAAAGCCAAAATTATTCTCATGATTAAAAGTATGATTCCCAATTGTATGTCCCTCAGCAATTATTCTATTAAATAATTCTGGATGAGACTCAATATGTTTTCCAATACAAAAAAAAGTTGCTTTTGCATTATTCACTTTCAATATATCTAAAACTTTTGGTGTAAAATAAGGATGTGGTCCATCATCAAAAGTTATTGAAACTTCATTTTTTGAAATATGATGATTATGATGTAAAGAATTTACATGATAATTCCACCTAATATACACTGAACCTATTACAGTTATGATTAACCAAAATAAAAATAAGCATACATAAAACCATATTGACACTGATACTAATTGAAAAAAAACAACTAAAATCAGCGTTAAAATATTTATAACATTAAACCTTAACATTTACGAAGTAACGTAAAACTATGATTCTGTCCTCTATATTGATTGTATAATAACACATACTTAAATAACGATGTGCTTACATCATTTAGTTTTACTACCTTAGGAAGGTGCTGACTTTTTAAAGTTTTTGAAGCCAACCAAAACCCGAATGAAGATGCCGTATTAAATTCACCGCATAAGTGTTTGTAATAGGCCTGTTGTGTATTAGCAAACACTCCAGAAGTTAGTTCATTAAAATTTTCGTCAAAAGTAACATCACCATTATTCCCTAAAATAACTAGATCAATATCGGCCGTTGCTATATTTTGAGATATTATAAATTGCTGTGCAAGCTCAGAAACAGAACTCTTTAAAGTATTATACATTTTTACTCCAACAACTTCAGCATAAGTAGATGGCTTCTTTTCATTTGCTAATGTAAAGAAATTAGCTCCTTCTCCAAAAATTGTTCCTTCAGTACTAGAGCTTAATACATCTAATGAGTTATCATTAGCTACTTTAATATGATTAACAATCTTATGTAATTTTGTAGTATGCCCTCCTAATTCATCAACCCCACCAATTAATATGGAATTAGCTTCATTATTCTGAAGCATTAACTTAGCATCTAATAGTGATGACTCAAATGAATTACTTGAATGTACATAAGTAAAATTATAGCCTTTACAACCTATCCCTAATGCTATTTGCCCACCAACTGTATTGTGAGTAGACTGTATAAATGATGTTGGCGTTAAATACTGCTCATCATTATCAATAATTGCACTTACGAATTTTTCTGAATCACGTACACAACCCATTCCTGTTCCCGTAATGATTGCATCAACATTATCTAATCCAGCTTCTTCCAAAGCTAACTTAGAAGCTACAACTCCCATTTTAATCCCTTTTGCCATACGCCTTGCAGCAGCTGCAGGAATATAATCTTTATAATTAGGACTAACTACAGGTAGAACGGTTTCTTCATACGAACAGATATCTTCCAAAAACTGTGTATTATCAAACGTTTTTTGAGCCGAAATTGAAGAAACACTATTTATATATACTTTTTTCATTTGAAAATGAGCTATTGATAAATGCCAATTATTGGCTTTTTGAAAAAATTACGGTTGAACAATTTCCTCCAAAACCTAATGAATTAGATAATACAGTTTGTAATTCTTTTTCTTTAAGTTCCGTTTGTGGAGTAATATCAAATTCTTTCATTTGAGTTTTAAAATTCAAATTCGGATAAATAATGTTGTTTTGCAAAGCCAAAATTGAGTAGACTGCTTCAATTGCCCCTGCTGCTGCCAACGTATGCCCTGTATAAGGTTTTGTTGAACTAAAATCAGGAACATCATTCCCAAAAACTCTTAATATAGCCCTACCTTCAGATAAATCATTATTACCCGTTGCAGTACCATGTGCATTGATATAATCAATTTCAGAAGCGTGTAACCCAGCTACCTTTAAAGCTTGTTCCATTGCCAAGGTAGCGCCATCTCCATTTTCAGAAGATGCAGTTTGATGAAAAGCATCATTAGCATTCGCATATCCTTTTACATATGCCAACACTTTTTTATTTTCTGATTTTACTACCTTATCAGATTCCAATACTAAGTAAGCCGCAGCTTCTCCTAAATTTAATCCTTTTCTATTTTCATCAAAAGGAGTATTGTAAGTATCCGATAAAATCATCAAGGTTTTAAAACCATTAATGGTAAATTTCGATAAACAATCTTTCCCTCCTACAACAACTCTATCTAACTCACCAGACTTTATTAATCTAGCGCCAAGCATAATTGCATTTGCAGCAGAAGAGCAAGCAGTACTAATAGTAGTTACCAAACTCTCTTCAATACCTAAATGTTCCGCTATACGTTGCGTAGAATCTCCTGCATGGTGACTATCAATGTACTTACGGTGTTTTTCGTTTTCTAGATATTCATAATAATATTGTTCAGTCATATCCATCCCTCCAACACTAGTTGAAGAAATTAATCCTGTACTATACTTTTTAATATCCGTAATTCCTGCATTTTCAATTGCTTGTTTTGCAGCTACTATTCCTAACATTGCTGTCCTGGAATAATTATTATCAGCTGACAAACCCAATTCGTCTTCAAATTCTTTATTCGTAAAGTCAATTTCACCAACCATAATTGCATCCTTATGAATGGTATTTATTTTAGAAATTTTAGAAATTCCTTTTTTACCTTCAATAAGTGCATTATAGTTTTCTGAAACATTATTTCCTATTGCAGAAATAATTCCCATTCCAGTTATAGCTACTCCTTTACTCATAAATTAAATTTAAAAGATGAACCATCTCATCAATAATTATTTTGTTCTATTAGCTGAAATATAGTTAGCCATTACTTCTATTGACTCAAATATTGTTTTTCCTTCTTTAGGATCAGTTAATTTAATTCCGTAATCTTTATCTAACATTACAATTAACTCCAATGCATCGATAGAATCTAATCCTAATCCATCTCCGAATAAAGGATCGTTATCTCCAATTTCTGCTACAGAAATATCCTCTAAGTTTAATTGCTCTATAATGTTTTCTTTTAATTCTTGCTTTAATGATTCCATCTTAATTAGTATATAATTTTATTATTTCTTCTTTATTATGCGTTATTTTCCCTTCTGGAGAAACTAAATATAAAAATGCTTCATAGCTATCATCTCCATCATATTCAACCCAACCACAAAGTACCTTATCTGCTTTGTCATCTGCTAACAGACTTGTTGCATACACTTCCAAGTGTGCAGCGTTAAAGCTGTCAAATATAAAAAAACTATTTTCCGAATAAAGTTTATGCTTAATACTTATTTCTCCAATACAAATATTTGGTAAAGTATATACAAAAACCGCTGGACTAGGGTAATAGTTTTCTTTATACTGAATTGATTCTTGGTGTTTTCTATCAGTATCTAAACTAGATGCTTTATTTGAAAATACCAATGCAATATTATGCTCTTCCTCTATTGATAATTGTTCGGAGTTTAACACAATGTCACCTGCTAAAAATGCAAGTTTACTCAAACTATCCATTTTAAAAAACTTAGGATATTTTGTATCTACCGCTTTATAAGCTCCTTTAATAAATGACTTAAAATCAGGTTCTATATCATTATAAACAACAGTACCATTTAAAGAAACAGTATTGTTTTTTATATGAACATATGATTTTATGTAATTGTTTTTAGTCATTATTTTTTCTTACATCTGAATATAGTGTGGTATTCACCCACATTAATATCTTCTTTAATTACTAAACCGGCTTTATCAACTAATTCAATCATATCCTTCGCAGCATACATTTTACTGTTACCGTTTGCCATTACAGTAAAGTATAATGATGTAGCTTCTAAGATAAATTTAGCATTGTCAAACTTTTGTCTGTCAGTATATGTTTCCATAATTAACAACTCAGCATCATCACTCATTGAAGTTACGCAAGTAGACAATATTTTTATAATTTCTTCTTTAGAGAAACAGTCTAGAAACTGACTCATCCAAATCAACTCTGCTCCTTCTGGAATAGATGGACTATCAGACAACCAATCTATCTCGTGACTTGTAACACGGTTTGTAAACCCATTATTATCAACGTTTTTTAACGCCTTTTTTAATTGCCCAGGTAAATCAACCATTTTGATGTTAACATCGTCTGAAAAACCACAAGCGGCTACTGCAAACTTTCCAGTATTTGCACCAACATCAAATATTTGTTTTGGATTATCCTTGAATACTGTTCTTAAAGCTTCTTGAAATACTCCATCAGAATAATGATGATCAAACTCAAACCAAGCTTGTTGTACTTCAGGAGTTAATTGTGATAAACCTTCATAAATAGTATCCCATTCACCTAATACCTTTAAACCAGATGGCTTACCTGTTTTAATTGCTTCTGGCAAATGAAATAGCCCTTCGTAACACACCTCGTTAGTAAAGTTTAAATTTACATTTACAGTTTCATTGTATGCTAAAAAGTATCCTGTTTTAGTTAATTCAAAACCTCCTACTTCATTTTTAACTACAACATCAGAGCTTTCTGCTATTTCTAACAATACCCCAACACCATATTCACTAATTGATAATTCTGAAGCAATTTCTTCAATTGAAATCCCTCCTTTTTTTCTTTTTGAGAATATTAAATCAAAAACCCCTAGTTTTCTTAAAGAAACTACTGCTTGAAAAAGAAAAGGTCCTAAAGCAATTTTTTGTGCTTCTTGAATTGCGTCTATAGCTTTCATTTGTTGAGTTGACATATTTATATATTGGTTTTTTGTAAAGTTTGAAATAATATTGCAGTATTACAACCTCCAAATCCAGAGGCTGTTTTTAAAAATGTATTTAATTCTTTTTGTGTAGTTTCTTCTATTACGCTTATTGGTTGAGACACTCCCATTTCCTCAAAACCTAATGAAGTATATAAGGTATTATTTTTTAAGGAATGCATACCTACAATAGTCTCTAATAACCCTGAAGCTCCTAATGTATGTCCGAAATATCCTTTCAAACTATTTACTGGTGTGCTTCCTAAATCATGACGATTGAAAGCTATTGCTTCCATTTCATCATTATAATTTGTAGCCGTTCCGTGTGCTGATATATAATCGATTGATTCAGAAGAAATTTCTGCTTGTTTTAGTGCTGAAGCAATACTTCTGTACAATCCTTCTCCTGTTCGTGATGGTCCAGAAATATGATTTGCATCATTACATGAACCCTCTCCTATTATTTCAACAGATTCTTCATTTAATAATTTTGAATCAGAAGTTACCAAAACACTTGCAGCAACCTCTCCTATATTTATTCCTGTTCTGTTTTTACAATACGGTTTACATGGCTCATCACTCATTGCCTGAAACGAATTAAATCCAGATAATATAAATTCTGTTACCACATCACCACTCGCAATAAAAATATGATCATATGTACCTTGAGTAATATATCTTTTTGCTACTGCGACTGCCAATATTCCAGAAACACATGCATTAGAAACTACTATAGCGTCATCTTTAAAATTAAAAAACGCTCCTACAGATTTCCCTAATTCACTTAGATATGAACGATCGTTGGAAAAAGAACTCTCTTCGTCTAAAACATCAACATTTCCTTTTGTTGTAGAAATTATTAAACCTACCCTATCTGTAATTGTTATTCCAGAAGCAGTGATACAATCACTTAACGATGTAATCATCATTTGCTCTAAACGAGTATATTCTTCGCTTGGATTTAATGTATTAAAATCCCCTTGAAGCTGTTCAGTATTTATCAATGATGAATAAAACGGCTGAGGAAATAATCTTGCATCATTTACCAATGCCAATCCTGACACTTTGTTATGTATATTTTCAACCACAGTTTTGCTATCAAAACCTAATGATGAAATAATATTGTTATATGACAGATATACTTTACTCATTTATCAATCCAACCTTTTGTTTCCAGTCCATAAAAAAACTTGGAATAGTTAATGATAATTCTCCCTGATCTTCAACAAAAACTTGCACTGTTTCACCTGTACAAACCAATTGATTTTCTTGATTATAGATTTCGTAACGGAAAATCATTTTTGCAGCAGGACAATCAACATAAAATGTTTTAATTGTAGCAATATCCCCATAACGCAATGGTGCTTTATGTTCACAGCTCGATTTTATAATAGGTGTAGTAAACCCTTGCTCTTTTTGATGCAAATATGATATATTATGATGCCTTCCAAAAGCTTCTCTTCCATCTTCAAAATACTGTATATAATTTCCGTGCCACACAATCCCTAAAGGATCGGTTTCTGTGAAGCGCACACGCACATCACTCACGAAAGTTATTTCGTTTGCTTTATACTGCGTTTTTCTTCTCATTATATATAATTGAAATTACTGTGGTTACTATGAAAAACAAAAACAAAGTTGTTATTTCAGGAACTATTTCTATAAAACTTGAATTTCTTAAAAACACATCATAATATGCGTTTAATCCCCAATTCATCGGAGAGAAATTTGACAATACTTGCATCATTTTTGGCATTACAAACACTGGTACCCAAACACCACCCATAGCAGCTAAAATAACTACAAAAGTAGCACCAAACGGAGCTGACTGTTCTTGTGTTTTTGCTACAGTTCCTAATAATAATCCTAAACCAATTGCAGCCAATCCTGCAAAAATAGTGACTATAAATAATAAGCCTATTCTACCTGAAATATCAAGTTCTGGTAAACCTAATGATGGGAATAAATATACTCCGATAAGTAACATCAATATAAACTGAATGATACACACCAAAAGATAGACTACTGTTTTACCTCCTAATACCGTTGCATAAGAAACAGGGTTTGTTCTCAAACGCACGAAAGTACCTTGACTTTTTTCTTTTACTATATTAATTGATAGTGGTACTATAATAAAGAAGATTGCAAAAAGTGTCCATGCTGGAACATTATGTTGTACCGAATTTGGAATCATTTCTTTCTCTCCTGCTACTATTGGCATTATCTCTTTAAAAGAAATAAAACTATCAGTATCAAAAACAACTTCTGATTCATCATCAGATATTTGTTCTTGAAATGCTTTATAAATAGATTGTGTTTCTATTTTAGAAATCATTTTATCAATACCATTTTTCACAGAACTCTTAAAAGTCAATTGTGTTGCCGGGTCAAAATATAAATTGACTTCTTTTTTTGCTATCTCTTCTTTTTTAGGAGTTTCAGTGTCTTCTTCTAAACCGAATTCGGCCAAAATACCCTCTACATTCTGAGTTACTTTTTTATTCAAATCAGACGATAGATTTTCAGGGATTACAATAGCTAATTGATAATCACCTTTAAACACAAGCTCTTTAGCAGTTGCTTCTTCTTCTTTTAAAATTACTTCAAAAGAATTAGACTCTTGTAAGCCTTTAAAAATTGTTTTTGAAATAGTTCCTTTATCATTATCAACTAATAAAATAGGAATCTTCGATTCGTTTACCGTTTTAAAAGTACTGTCTTGAATTAATGTTATCGTGACAATTAATACCAAAGGCATGATAAACAAAATAGCTATCCCTCCAATATCACGGGTAAGTAACAAAAACTCTTTATATGTCGAGACCCAAAGTTTATGCATGATCTCTAAGTCCTTTACCTGTTAGTGCTATGAAAACATCTTCTAAATTGTTTGCTTTAGGTTGATTTTCAATTAAGTCTTTTGGTCTCCCCTCAATCATGATTTTACCATGATCAATAATCGCCACATTAGTACAAAAGTGTTCCGCTTCATTTAAATGATGAGAAGTATAAACTATTGTAGCTCCTTTTTTGTTTAATTCCTGTAAATGTTGGATAATCACATTTTTCGATTGTACGTCAACTCCTACAGTTGGCTCATCCAGAAATAATACTTTAGGTTCATGTAAGATACTAGCTATTAAATTTACCCTACGCTTCATTCCTCCAGAAAATGTATCTATTTTCTTATGAGCAAAATCACCTAAACCAAGCCTTTCCAAGGCATTGGTTATCTTTTCTTTTAAAACACTCCCTTTTAAGCCATACATTGCTCCGAAATACATTAAGTTTTCATAAGCGGTTAATGAATTATATAAAGCGTATTCCTGGGGAACAATTCCTATTAGTTTTTTTAACTGATTTTTATTGTCCTTATAATTCAAGTCATTAATTGTAAACTGACCTGATGTTGGTTTAATTAAAGAACAAAGCATTGAAATTAATGTTGTTTTACCAGCTCCATTAGGACCTAATAAGCCAAATATTTCTCCTTCAACAACAGACAAATCAAGATTAGATACAGAATAGTTTTCCGCACCTTTATATTTCTTTGATATTTGTTGAATTTCAATCATTAATTAAACCGCTTTTTTAAGTTTCTTAAAAAACACTTCTTCTCTATTTGCTATTGTTTCTAACTGTGTAGCAATATCATTATATCCATCACTCTTAGAACTTCTCTTTTTATAAATTCGAGAAGCATCCAAAGCAAAGTCTCTCCACAAATCACCTATTTCTGTCATTTCCTTTGACATACTAGCTAACTGTTCATTTTTTAAAACTGTACTAGCTTCTTGTAAAAAAGCAGCAAAAATGTAACGGAATCCACCTCCACCAGTACCTATTTCTTCTTGCATTCTTACAATCTGACCTAAGTAATGATTAGCTACTTTAACTCCTTTTTTCTTTGGCCATTTTCTAATTTGCTTTGCAACTAATTTTATTCCTTTAACACCAACAATTGGTACTGGTGCTAACATATCTTTGCAAGTATTCTTTATTCCTTTTACAATTGCTTTTTCTAATTGCAATTCTTTTGGAAAATCAATTGGGTAATACATATGTCCTTTAGGAGCTAAGGCGCCTTTTGCAAAACGAACTTTTTCCAATTCATTCTCGGTAAGTGTAGTAACCGTTTCCATTACAGGATCACTAATTAAATAGTTTCCATTCTCTTTTCCGTACACTACTAAATTGTGTGCATTAAAATGAAAACGATATTCGTCTGGAAAGTATGTTAAATTATATACTCCTACTTGTAACCCTACAGGATTGTTATTCTTTAAATTTTCATCTAAACGCGCTTTCGCCTGCTTAGGATTACTGAATTTTTCTCTCTTAATTTTTACTCCAACACGTTTTGCAAAACGGTTAAATATAAAACCTGGCATTGACCTATAGGTAAAAGCTGGCGCATGATTTACCTTAATGAAAGGCAAATAACAAAATAACAAACCTGAACCAATACCAAACACCATTGGCTCACTAATCTCAAAACCGTTAAACCTCATTAAGTTAGAAACGACTCCGTTTTCACAATGAGCAGATTGATTATGAGTAAAATTAATTTTCATGATTAATGTCTTTTAATTGTACTATATTAATTTCAAAAACATCAGCATATTTTTGCAATACTTTATCTGATAATTTCGTAAACCTCTTTGGATTGAAATGACGTTTAACTCTCCATTGCCACATTCCTACATAACTAGCTAGAATTGGTAAATCCATTTTAGCCAATTCCATATAATACTCTATAGGACTGGTCTCGTTACTTTCTACTTTCCCTTTAGCTATAGCAATACGTTCATTAATATCCTCCATAGCATTATCAAGTGCTATAGTTTTAGGCTCCCATCCAGAACTTTTTTCAGTGGTATATTCCCCTTTTTCATTTACTGCATAACAAAGTTCTTTAAAGCCACTAGACTTTAAATTACTCTTATCCTGAGGAACATCACTTTTTTTCATAATCCTATTTTATCTCCTGAATAAACAAATTCATTTCACAGGAAGCAATCTCTTTATCCTTTACATAAATAACACATTCAAGTGTACTTATACTATACGTATCCGCATCAAATCTAGATTTTAAACTAGCTTTCGTAATTATATTTTCTCCAACTTTTGGAACATCCAAAATTGCTACTTTTTTAATAGCACTGATAAAACCAATTAACTTAGTACCTTTTCCTTCTACATCATCATCATCAAAATAACTTTTACCAACAATTGAAGAACATGTCTGTGCAGCATTTTCAATCAACCCCACTTCATTAAAGCAATTACCCTCTAAAAGGATATTCATTGGTTTTATTTCAAATGAAGTAGCCACAAATTCTTCAGAAAGCTCCAATACTTTATCCACCATCAAGAAAGGCTCTCTATGGGGTAGAAAATTTTTGATATCTATGGCTTTCAAATCAATCATTAACTAGCTATAACAGTTTTCATTTCTGAAGAGGCTATTTCTTCACCTTTAGAATTAAATACTTTTATACTCACCATAGTAACCCCCATAAACTCTTGTAAAATAGTAGCTTTTGTTGTTATCACTTCGTTTAATAAAGGTGATACTGCAATAGTTACTTTTTTAACCGAACCAATATATCCCGTAGGTGCTTGCTTATTTTTTATAAAAAAATCGTAGCCTGTATGCAATGCCACAGTTTGAGCCATATTTTCAATAAGACCAGATTCCGTAAAAACGGAACCGTCATAAAAAATATTTGTTTCTTCAATTTTATAAGATGATATCACTTCTGTTTCATTAAATGAAACTAAAGTATCAACCATTACAAATGGAAATTTTTGTGGTATTAAACTTTTAATATCAGTAATTGGGTTTTCTATACTATTCATTTAGCAAACAGTTAAATGAGCATATGAATAAGAAAAACGTCCACTTTCAGGAACAGACAATACAATTTTTTGTCCTTTTTCTAATTTACCAGAATTAAACAACTCCTCTAACATTAAGTATATAGAAGCAGAACCTACATTACCTACTCTATCTAAATTTGTAAACCAGCTTTCTTCTGGAATATATAATCCGTCTTCATCGCTTACCAACTTTTTAAGTTTTCCTTCAAAATAATATGATGAAATATGTGGCAAGAAATAATCAATATCTGATGAATCTTTTTGGTGTTTTTCAAAAGCAATTTTAATACTCTCTACTCCTTTTACTAATATATTTTCATCTAATATTTTAACATCTTGCTTTAAAGAAAAAATAGATTCTTTTAACCAAGTATCCGTATTATAATCACTCCAAGGTTTTATATTTCCATCAGCTTGTTTCTCACCACCAGCATACATACAAGTTTCTATTTCATGAGCATATGAATATGATTCTATCCAATCAATTTGTAATGATATTTTATCAGCATTAGGTTTGTTTTCTAACAACACTGCACCAGCACCGTCAGACAACATCCAACGTAAAAAATCCTTTTTAAATGCTATTATAGGCTGCTCTTCTAATGAAACAGCATTTTCAATTTCATTCTTAAATTTATCAGCTACCATCCAGCTAGAAACTTTTTCAGAACCTGAACAAATAGCATTCTCAGAATTACCCGATAATACAGACATAAACCCGAATTTCAATGAGCTCATCCCTGCACAACAAACACCTGAAGCTGAATTCAATTCCATATTTCTATTCGCTAATTCACCGTGTACCATAACTGCATGAGAAGGTAACATTTGATCAGGAGTAGATGTTCCACATGATAAAACTGCTACATCGTTTTTTGTAAATGACTCATCAAACAACCCTTCAATTGCATTTTTTGCTAATTCAGCATTAGAGTGAGTAGCTTCACCTTTTGCATTTAATGCATAATATCTATTTTTAATTCCGTTATTTCTCAAGACAATTCTTCTTGCCTTTGAAGGAACCCCACCAATTTGACCTAATACTCCTTCCATTTCTTCGTTAGAAATAGGATCATTAGGCAAACATTTTGCTATTCTATTTATATATACTTTAGATAGACTCCCCATATTACTTTAATTCAATTGATGAATAGTATTTTTTGTCTTTATTAATACTCCCTCTAAAAGGAATGTAAGTCAACAAAAATAAGATAAAAACTATTGGTGCAATAATCCAAATAGCAAATAATAAATAATAATTAAAAAGCCTCAACCAAACTTGTCGTTTTTCACTTCCAGCCCTTCCTTTTTTACTTATTAATATTGCCCATTTTCCAAACAATACATTCGCTCTTTTATCTATTAAAACTAAAAAAGGCTTGATTTTCACTGCGTTTATTTTCAGTAAATTACCTTGTAATTCATTATAATCACTTTTAACTAAACTTTCAGTTATTATAACCCCAAATTTTCCAGACTCACTTATATCCTTTTGAGAAACTCCAGGTTTAGGGAAAATACCTAAATACCTCTTTTTTACTCCTGTAAACATCCATTGCACTATAGTAATCACACTAATATGATTAATATGCCTATCTACCAACGCAATGTTGCCTACTAAATTGGCCTCGCAATTATTAAGTAAACGTTTTACTTTTTCTTGAGCCATAACCCACATATTCCTACAACCAATGACCGTAACAACAGGAGTGTTTTTAAACAATAACTTAGCTTTTGGTGATTTCAATAATGAATTTATTGGTATAGACGGACTTAAATACCACACTTGATACCCTAGAATAATTAAATCATATTTTTTATTAATTATTTCAGCTGGTATAGGTTTTAGTGTCCTAGCTTTTTGCAAGAATGATTCAGGAAAAGCATCAAAAAAAGCAGACTTGCTCCACGGAAATGGAAATTCTTTTTCTAACTCAATTTTATAATAATCTACTACTGCCTCTCCTTCACTTATTGGCAAAGCTATATTATTAACTATTTCTGTTAATTGACCAGATTGCGAATAATGTATTACTAAAACTTTTTTCACTTCCTTTTATCTATATTCCAAAAATCAAAATAATTAAACCATTGATAAGGATATTTTTCAAGAATCCATTCAACACTTTTTGTATACTGATTTAATAAATCTTGTGCATTTCTATTCTTAAATTCCGCTTTACGTGTATACAAATGGTAGTGTGTTGCTGTTTCTTTCATAACATACACAAACACTACCGGTACTTTTAATCGAGATCCTAAAAGAAATGGTCCAGCAGGAAACTCTGCATTAGCACCTAACATCTCCGTAGAAAGTGTTTTAGCACCTTCAAAATAACGATCACCCGTAAAACAAATAAGCTCATTATTACTCAAAGCATTATTGATATCAAATATATGTGACATATCATTCTTAACAATAATGAACTTGATATTTGATTTTGCAGACAAAGCCTCTAATTGCTGTTTTATAGCTTTGTGTTCATTATCTGTCGTCACCAAATTAATTTGAGAAAATTCATCTATTTCACTTAAAAAGAATTCAGCAATCTCAAAGTTACCTACGTGAGCACTTATTAAAATCCCCCCTTTTTTCTCTTTTAATAAATCAAATAGAATCTCCTCTCCATCAAACTCATATGTAAACTGATTTCGTTGCCCTAATAAAATAGCATACTTATCAATTATCGTTTGGCCGAAAACAAAATTATTTTTATAAACCTTTAAATAACTTATAAATTTCGAAAAACCTAAACGATTATGGAAATATAGAATACCTGAACGAGTACCTTCTCTAGAAAAAAGAAGGTAATAAAAGGCTACAAAATAAAGTATAAAATAGGAGAACTTAACCCCTATGTTTTTTATAAAGAATATAAAAATTCGATAACCTAATGGTGTGCCTTTGGATTTACCTGTCCATTTAGACATTAATTTTTTTAGCTAACAGGTCATAAAAACTTTGAAGTGTATCAATATTTTTAAAATCTTCAGCAATTAATTTTACCGAAAAACACGATTCAATAGCTACTACCAAATCAACATAATCTAAACTATCTAACTCTAAAGCATCACGTAATACCGCATCTGGAGACAATTCGTCTTCATCAACTTCAAACTCATCTACAAAAATTAAGTTTGTTTTTTCTATTATTTCTTTAATCCCCATGTGTATTCTTTATATTTTTTTAACTACTAATGCCGAATTAGTTCCCCCAAAACCAAAAGAGTTCGACAAAAATACATCTATTTTTTTATTTATCGTTTCCTTAGCTAAATTTAGCTTTGCAGCATCTTCATCAAGCTCTGTAATATTTATATTTGGTGCTACAAATGAGTTTTTCATCATTAAAACTGAATACACCACTTCACTTGCTCCAGCCATCCAACACTCATGACCTGTCATTGATTTTGTTGAACTCACTAAAGGTCCATTTTCACCAAAGACTTCAAAAATAGCTTTTGCTTCATTGGCATCACCCACAGGTGTAGATGTAGCATGAGCATTTACATAATCAACCTCCGAAGGTTTTACACCAGCTTGATCCAAAGCTTTACGCATAGCCTTTGCAGGCCCTTCAACATTAGGAGTTGATATATGACCTCCGTTTGAAGAAAACCCATAACCAACTAATTCAGCTAAAATTGGAGCTCCTCTTTCAATAGCCGACTCATAACTCTCTAATATTAATGTTGCTGCTCCTCCACTAGGTATTAAACCGTCTCTATTTTTATCAAATGGTCGTGATGCTTTAGTTGGGTTTACTTCATTTGGAGAAAACACCCCTAAACCATCAAAACTAGCCGTAGCGTATTTATTAATTTCCTGAGCACCTCCACATATTACAGCGTCTTGCAACCCATTTTTTATCATCATATAACCAACACCTAAGGAGTGTGAACCACTGGCACATGCAGCACTAATGGTAAAATTAACCCCTTTAAGTTTAAATATTGTTGACAAATTCATCGTTACCGTAGAGTTCATCGCTTTAAAAATAGCGCCTGAACCTACTAACGTCGTATCCTTTTTCTCTCTAATTATATCTGTAGATTCTACTACAGCTTTAGCTGTACTATCGTTACCATACAAAATACCAACATCATTTTTATCTAAAAACGAGTCATCAATTTTCGCATTATTCAAAGCTTCTTTAGTAGCCACATATGCAAATAATGACTCATCATCCATAGAGATTCGTTGTCTCCTCGACAACTCCTTCTTAAGATTTGGAACTTCAACCATCCCTGTTAAACCAGAACGATAACCAAAATCTTTCCTTTCTTGCTGAAAGACAATCCCTGATTTACCTTGATACAAAGAAGCTTTTACTTCTTGCAGGTTTTTACCTATGCAAGAATAAATTCCCATTCCTGTTATAACTACTCTTGTACTCACTTATGAATAAATTCCTCCGTTAATATTGATAATTTCTCCGGTAATATACGAAGCTTTTTTAGATACTAAAAAAGCCACTAAATCCGCAACCTCTTCCGCTTCTCCAAATCGATTAGCCGGAATCATACCTTTTAGCTCTTTTTCATCTAAGTCAGCAGTCATATCTGACTTTATAAAACCTGGCGCTACCGCATTAACCGTAATCTTACGCTTAGCAACTTCTTGCGCTAAAGCCTTTGTAGCAGCAACTACAGCTCCTTTAGCCGCAGAATAATTTGTTTGACCAGCAGTCCCCTTTACCCCAGAAACAGACACCAAATTCACTATTCTTCCGTACTTATTACGTAATAACTTTTGAATTAAATGATTAGTAACATTATAGAAACCATTTAATGATGTATTAATTACATCATGCCAATCTTTTGGAGGCATCCACATAAACAAACCATCTCTAGTTATCCCTGCATTATTCACAATAACTTCAACTAAAGCATCAGGATTATCATTCATCCATTTGTCTAAAGTCGTTTTTACAGCTTCAGCATCAGCCACATTAAACTGCAATAATTCTCCTGTATTACCATTCGCTTCTACAATTGCTAAAGTTTCTTTAGCAGCTGTTTTATTTGATTGGTAATTAATTAATATATGGTATTCAGAATCTTGAGAGATTTTATCGCAAATTGCACGACCTATACCTCTTGACCCTCCTGTAATTAATGCACATTTCATTATTTAAAATCTTCTAAATTAATAAACCAAGTGTCATTCAATAACTCTCCTTTAGTATTGATAAAGCCCCAAGTTTTTTTATATTTTACTCTTGCTAAACCATTAATAAATCCTTTTTCAACATTCTTTTTAAAAAGACTTAATCCACCAGTAGTAATTACATATTTTTGAGCAATAACTTCTTTTCCTGACCTATCAATAAAACCCCAAAGTTTCGCTGATTTTACTGGCGCCAAACCGTCATTACTAAACAATTCTGCATCTCTATATTCTAATGGAATAACAACTTCTCCAGTTTCATTAATATAACCCCATTTTTTAGCCTTACAAACTGGCGCTAATCCATTTTTAAAACCTCTTACTTTATCATAAGTTGGTTCAACTATCCAATTCCCTTTTGAATCAATAAAACCTACTTTATCATCCTTTTTTGCATACGTATTATTTTTATTCCTTGAGAAGTCCCAAATTTTTTGAGCGCCGTCAACAGCTTTAAATTCCCCAGCAATAATCAATCCATGTGTCTCCCCTTTTTTAGCGATGACATTTCCATCATAAACGTTACTGATAGCGTCATACACAGGTTTTACAAAATATTCTCCTTTAATATCAATCAATCCCCACTGTTCGTTTTCTTGCACCTTTGCATAACCATTTTGAAATTTTTTAATTTTTAAAAACTTCGGCGCTAAAATTACATTACCAGCAACATCAATCATCCCTATTAAATTGTCTTGCTTAATAAAAGCTACACCATTTTTAAAGTCAAATATTTTATCCGTAGTAACATCAGTTAAAATCTCTTCACCTTTTGTATTTACATAAAACCATCTCTTGCTTTTTAATACAACTGCAACTCCAGAATCAAAGTTTTTTGCTTTATCAAAAATGGGTTCAATCACCCATTCTCCTTTTCGATTAATAAAACCAACTTTTTTCCCTTCAAATGCAATTGCATAGTCTCCAGAAAAACTATGAGCTTTTTTAAATGTAGGTTGTATTTTCCAATCGCCTGTTTTAGCTATATAACCAAACTTTCCGTCTTTGTTAGCTAAAGCTAACTCTTGTGCATTTATTGTAACAACAGCAAATACAACAAGTAATAATACTAACTTTTTCATAATTACTAATCTTCAGAATTAATTAAAAAATCTTTTACCTCATTGATAAAAGGATACATGATTAAGTCTTCTTTAAACGGGGGCACTATAGCTCTTATTTCATCATACAACTTTCTAGTTGCACTTGAAACCTTGTCAGAAAAGCCAAGTAATTCAATTGCCTGAACAATCGTTATTATTTCAATTGCTAATACTTCAAAAGTATTTTCTATCACTTTTTTAGTAATCAATGCAGAATTAGTTCCCATACTAACAATATCTTGATTATCATTATTATTAGGAATACTATGTATATACATTGGGTTAGATAACATTTGATTTTCAGCAGTTGTAGAAGTAGCTGTAAATTGCGCTCCTTGCATACCAAAATTCAACCCTAACTTCCCTAAGTTCACAAAAGGAGTTAATTTATCATTTAATTTAGAATTCAATAAATAGTTCAATTGCCTTTCTGCCAACATAGATAACTTAGCTACAACCAATTTCAATTTATCCATCTCTAAAGATATGTAGTCTCCATGGAAATTCCCTCCATGATACACATGTCTCTTTTCTACATTAATAATAGGATTGTCATTAGCAGAGTTTACTTCTTCAATTAATACTTTTGAAACATTTTCTACTGTATCATAAACAGGCCCTAAAATCTGTGGTACACAACGTAATGAATAATACTCTTGTACTTTTTCCTTAAATACAGTTTCAGTATTATTTCCTGAATACAAATGCTCATCTCTGTTTCTTACTAAAGTACTATCTTCCAAATGCTTTCGCATTAATCGAGCAATCTCTATCTGACCTTTATGCCTTTTTGATGTATTTAATTCTACTGACAAATGATCATCATAAGCCTCAACAATTTCATTAATTGCAGAAGAACATTTAATAGACCAATCTAATAAACGTTTAGCATATATAGTATTTACAATACCAATACCTGTCATTACTGAAGTACCATTCATTAAACCAAGACCCTCTCTTAATTTGACTTTTATTGGATCTAACCCTAACTCACTAAAAACATCTTCAGTAGCTCTACGCTCTCCTTTATAAAACACTTCACCCTCACCAATCAATACCAACGCTAAATGAGCAAGTTGTACCAAATCCCCACTAGCTCCAACTCCACCGTGTTCAAAAATTAATGGAATTACATTTTGATTTAACAAATCACTCATCAACTTAACTACTGACGAATGTAACCCTGAATTCCCTAAACCTAAAGTATTCAACCTAGCCAACATAGCAGCTTTCACATACTTTGCTGTTAAAGGATTACTTGTACCTGACGAATGACTTCTAATTAAATTATATTGTAATTGTATTGTATCTTTTTCGTCAATTTTATACTGTGCCATTGGTCCGAAACCAGTATTCACACCATAAATAACTTTATTTGCAGAAAACTCTTTTAAAAAATCAAAACTATTTTCAACTCTTTCCAAAAATTTTGGATCTAACTCTACTTTACTTTCCTTAAATACAATGTTATAAAAATCTTCTAAATTAAGATCGTCCTTTACTACTACAGACATAGATAAATATTAGGTATTATTTCCTTCATTAGATGAAAATAATTTGGTTAACTTTGAATGCAAATTTAAAATTTTGTTACAATAAAACCTATAAAATATGAATAAAGAATTTGTTGATGTTTTAATCATTGGAGCAGGCCCTTCTGGATGTATTGCAGCTTCATATTTAAATAAAAATAACATTAAAGCTAAAGTTCTGGAAAAGTCAATATTTCCTAGATTTGTTATAGGTGAAAGTTTGATACCTCGTTGCATGGATCATTTTGAAGAAGCCGGACTACTAGACTGCTTAAAATCAATGAATTTCGAAAAAAAACGTGGCGCTAGATTTATCAGAGATCACCAAGTTTGCAATTTTGATTTTAGCAAAAAATTCACAAAAGGATGGGACTGGACTTGGCAAGTACCTCGAGCAGAATTTGATAATGTTTTAGCTCAAGAAATAATTAAAAATGGTGTCGATGTTGAGTTTGGGTCTGAAGTAACTAATGTTATTTTTAACGAAAATTTATCAACAACCACAGTAAAGGACCAAGAAGGTAATTTTAGAGAAATTGAAGCGAAATTCATCATTGACTCCAGTGGATATGGTAGAGTTTTACCTAGAATTCTTGGCTTAGAAAAACCATCAGAAATACCAAAGAATTCCTCCGTTTTCACTCACGTTAAAGACATCAATCGCCCAGAAGGCGAAGAGGGAACGATTATCACCTTTGATATTGTAAAACAAAAAGTATGGCTTTGGGTTATTCCGTTTTCTAACGGAACAACAAGTATAGGCTATGTTGGCCCTACAGAATTTATAGAGTCATACGGCGAAAACACAACTGAAGCACTACAAAAAATGATGCAACTTTCAAATCACTATAAAGATAGATTTGAAGATGTTGAATACACATTTGAACCAAAAAAGATCAAAAATTTCTCGAAATCGGTAACAAAACTACACGGAAAAGGATTCGCTTTGACAGGAAATAGTGCTGAGTTTCTAGACCCGGTATTTTCATCTGGGGTATCTTTCGCCACTGAATCAGCTATTCTATCAGCTAAACTCGCAATCAAAGAACTAAACAGCGAAACTGTAGACTGGGATAAAGATTACACTGATTACATCAAAAGCGGCGTAAATGTATTTGCTACATATGTAAAGGAATGGTACACAGGAAACCTACAAACATTATTTTTCCATGAACCTGAAAACCCAGAGGTAAAGGAAAAAATATGTGCTGTACTAGCAGGATATGTCTGGGATCAAGAAAATCCGTTTGTAAGAAAACATGACAGAGCTGTAAAATCAATGGCTTACCTAATTGACATGGAGAAACAATCATGATTTTACAATACTAAAACAACATATAAAAAAAAACCTCACAATGTGAGGTTTTTTTTTATAAATCACATAAAACTACTACTTATTCAATTTAGCAGATAATTCTAGTGATAAAGACGAACGTTCAAACTTAATTTTACCCGCACCTGTTTCTACCACGCAAGTATCATCAGCATCATTAAGCTCAATAATTTTCCATGCATACCGCTTTTAGTAATAACCTTATCTCCTTTTTTTATTTCCTTAGCAAAATTTAACTCTTGCTTTTGCTTTTTCATTTGCGGTCTTAAAAAGAAAAAATAGATCACCACAAACATTAAAATATATGGTGAAAACTGACCGACTGAAGCTAATATATCTTCCATTATAATTATTTAGTAGGCGCTACAATAGCTTGTTTAATAGCTCCTGGTGTTGCTACTGCTCCTGCAGGAACTTCAACCATAGCTTTAATTTTTACTATCTCCTTACCTTTTTCAGTATTTGCTGTAACCGTAACAGTCTGTGTAGTTAAATTTTTCTTCCCTCTTGAATTAAATTTTACAGAAAACTTTCCTGACGCACCTGGAGCAATAGCTTCTCTTGGCCAATCATTCGGCACTGTACACCCACAACTTCCTTTAATTCCAACTATTACTAATGGCTTTTCTCCTGTATTCTTAAAACTAAAAGTAGTTTCAGCAATATCACCCTGTTTTAAATCTCCAAAATCATGCTCTGTTTTATCAAAAGTCATTACCGGAAACTTATCAGAATTCGCATCTCTCTCTGCAGCTACTGCTACATTTTCAGTATTAATTTTATCAGCTGCATTTTCTTTTTTACAAGAAACAAATGCCAATCCACACAGTGCAGTAAACGCTATAACTCTTAACTTTTTCATAATATTTTTTTTAAATTCGTTTGTATTATCTTTTAAGCTGTGCTAAAATAAATAAAAATTTGAAACTACATTAAACCTCTACCAATTTTCTGTAATTTTTCCTCTTTTTTAAAGTCCTTCACTAAGCTATCTAAAATACCATTAATAAAAGTACTACTCTTATTTGTAGAATATTCTTTAGCTATTTCTAAGTATTCATTAATTGTAACCTTCACCGGTATTGAAGAGAATTTTAAGAATTCGCAAATAGCCATTCTCATTAAAATAGCATCCATTGAAGCAATTCTATCCGAATCCCATTTAGGTGTTTTGACATCAATATAAGTACTCAACTCCTCATCATTTAAAGTAACTTTTGTAAGTAATTCTTTACCAAACTTCTTATCATCTTCATCTTTAAATAACTTAGTAAGTTTCATTTGTTTACTCACTTTAGTCTTCTTTAACTCCTTAAGGATCATTGTATTTACCAACGGCAAATCATCTACCCAACTAATACAAGTATCCTCATAATAAGAATACAATTTCTCATTTGGAGCTATTATTCTCTTAAAAATGGTAAGTACTAATTCTTTATCTTTTTCAAAAGAACTATCTTCAACTAAATAAGCTTTGTAAAAATCAGAAGCTAATATTTCTTTTAAAAACAAACTAGCGTACTCATCATCCAACTCCCAATTAGCCAAACCTCTTTCTTCAACTAATAGAGCTAACTCCTGACTAGAAGCTATGTGATTTAAACACACATTATTCACTAACCTATGAATATTTTCAACTTTATTTTCTTTTAAAAAACTACCTTGAGAGGCATTATTCAGTTTTCTAGCTTTTTGAAGAATTACAGTAAAAAGCTGGTATTGTAACAAATATAAATCATACATGTTAGAAGCACTGTCATTCAACTTTTTATAAGCAATATTTAAATCTTGACTTTTAGTATGCTGCATTTCAAAAATACACTGCATTACTTTTGTACGAATATGTCTTCTGTTTAACATGAATAAGAACTTTTAATTATCAATTTCCTCAAGCTACCTCTTGAGAGAAAGGAATTAATTATAAAAATTTAATTGAATATAACCTTAATTCCCCATTAGCAGGAATTAAAGAAGCGAAAGGAATTCCTTTCGCTTCGCAAAAATAAGCTATTATTTTTTAAAAACTACTTAGCGTTTTCTTTTTTTCTTGCATCAATTCTACTTTTAGCTATCTCTAAAGAAGCTGTATGAGTAGTAACGTTATTTGTTTCAGCGTTTTTGATAATCTCTAATGTAGTATTGTAGATATTTTCTGTTTTACGCATGATTTCAGTTTTACCATAACCTTCTAACTCAGCGTAAACATTAATTATACCCCCAGCATTTATAACAAAATCAGGTGCATAAACAATTCCTTTTTCTGATAATATTTTACCGTGAACTTCTTCATTTTCTAATTGATTATTTGCAGCACCTGCAATAATATCAACATTTAATTTATTAATTGTTGAATCATTCACTGTTGCTCCTAATGCACATGGTGCATAAATATCAGCATCTAAAGTATAAATATCTTCACCTGTGTATATTTCAGCACCATATTTAGCTTTAACCTCTTCTAAACGCGCTTGGTTAATATCAGTAATAATTACTTTCGCTCCTTCATTAGTTAAATGCTCAACTAAAGATTCACCAACATGACCAATACCTTGAACTATTACTTTTTTATCTTCTAAAACATCAGATCCATACTTATATTTTGCTGCTGCCTTCATTCCTACAAAAACACCATAAGCAGTAATCGGAGAAGGGTTTCCTGCACCACCTCTACTTTCAGAGATCCCTGTAACATAAGGAGTCACATCACGTACCAAATCCATATCAGATGTTTCCATACCAATATCTTCAGCAGTAATATATTTTCCGCTTAAAGAATGCACAAACTCACCAAAACGTTTCATTAATTCTGGAGTTTTTTGAGTTTTAGCATCACCAATAATTACAGCTTTACCTCCACCTAAATTTAACCCCGCAACAGCAGATTTAAAAGTCATACCTCTTGACAAACGAAGTGCATCATTTAAAGCTTCCCATTCATTAGCATACTGCCACATTCTAGTTCCTCCTAATGCAGGACCTAAAACAGTGTTATGAATTCCTATTATTGCTTTTAATCCAGTATCTTTGTCGTTGCAAAAAACAATTTGCTCGTGATTATCAAATGATAATTGTCCAAAAACGGGGTTTATTTTTGGTAAATCTTTAACGTCTATTACTTCTGATGTCATCTTGTGTATTGTTATATTATAATTATTAAGATTTATAAATCTCATAATTTTAGAGCACAAAAGTAATTGATTATTCATTTTTACGCAAAAAATAAGCCTAAAAATGATTTTTATTTAATACTTGTAGCTAGTTAAATTACTTGAGATACACCTCAAATAAAAACGATGTTGGTAAATATACACTTTGTGCTTACGCCAAAGTATTGACTTATTACCACTCAACTTATACTTAAAATGAAAGAACTTAAATATTTAAACAAATATTTTTTAAAATATAAATATCGATTAATAATTGGGATGCTAATAACTATTGTCGCTCGGATATTCATAGTGTTTACTCCTAGGTTTACCGGTAATGCCATACAATTAATAGAGGAATACATCATCAATAAACAACAAAACGAAGTTGTGTTTAAAGAGGAATTGCTTTACTATATATTACTCATACTTGGCGTAAGTCTCATTGCAGCTTTTTTTACTTTTTTAATGAGACAAACACTAATAGTTATGTCTAGATTAATAGAGTTTGACTTAAAAAACAATGTTTTTAAACAATATGAACAACTGTCACAAAACTTCTACAAACAAAACAGAACTGGTGATTTAATGAATAGAATTAGTGAAGACGTGAGTAAAGTACGTATGTACTTTGGCCCAGCTTTAATGTACAGTATTAATACCATCACTCTTTTTGTGATTTTAATACCACTCATGGTTAATACAGCTCCAAAACTAGCAGCTTACACCTTACTTCCACTTCCAATACTTTCTATTGCTATTTATAAACTAAGTAAAGAAATTCATAAAAGAAGTACTATTGTACAAGAGTACCTATCAAAACTAACAGTATTCACTCAAGAATCTTTCTCTGGAATATCTGTAATTAAAGCATACGGCATAACTAATGATATTACCACTAAGTTTGAAGTTTTATCTGAAAAAAGTAAAGGAAAAAACATGGAATTAGTAAAAGTACAAGCTTGGTTTTTTCCTTTTATGATTTTATTAATAGGCTTAAGTAATGTTTTAGTAATTTATATAGGTGGCCTACAATACATCAACGGAAATATAGCCAGTATTGGTACTCTGATTGAATTTCTTTTATATGTGAACATGCTTACTTGGCCAGTAGCAACTGTTGGATGGGTGACCTCAATTGTACAACAAGCAGAAGCTTCACAAAAGAGAATTAACGAATTCTTAAATGTTACTCCAGAAATCAAAAACGAGAACAGTAATCAGTATCATCTTTACACCGACATTGAATTTAAAAATGTATGTTTTACGTACCCTGACACCAATATTACTGCATTAAATAATATCTCATTTAAAATAAATAAGGGAGAAACTATAGCCTTTATAGGAAAAACTGGCTCTGGAAAATCAACAATCCTAAACCTTATTTCAAGGCTTCATGATATTACTCAAGGAGAATTGTTTATTGGGAATAAAGAAATTAAAACACATAACCTTACTTTATTAAGAGGAAATATAGGAGTTGTTCCACAAGACCCTTTTTTATTTTCTGATAGTATTGAAAACAATATTAAATTCGGAAAGTCTGACGCGACAGACTTTGAAATAATTCAAGCTGCAAAGGATGCTGATGTACACAACAACATTATTCAATTTAAAAACAAATATAAAACTATATTGGGTGAACGTGGCATAACCCTCTCTGGAGGTCAAAAACAAAGAGTATCTATCGCTAGAGCTATAATTAAAAAACCTAAAATAGTTTTGTTTGACGATTGCCTTTCCGCAGTCGATACCGAAACAGAAGAAACAATACTTCAAAATTTAAAAAGAGTCACTAAAAATAGTACTACTATAATTGTAAGTCATCGTATTTCGTCTGTAAAAAATGCGGACACGATTTTTGTATTAGATAGCGGAACTATTATTCAAAAAGGAAGTCATAATCAACTTATAAATACTGATGGTTATTACAAAGAGCTTCATCAAAAGCAATTATCCGAAAAAGAAAAGTAAAAAAAAAATTGGTTCTAAACTTTTTTTTTATGATTTTTGGAAAGCAATAAAACTAATATTATTACGAAAGAATTATGAGCGATAAAGAATATTTAGAGAAAGAAGAAATTTTTTCAAAGGTATTAAGAGCAGGAAGAAGAACTTATTTTTTTGATGTAAGATCTACCAAAGCAGGAGATTATTACCTTACTATTACTGAAAGTAAGAAATTCACCAATGACGACGGATCTTTTCACTATAAAAAGCATAAAATTTATTTATACAAAGAAGATTTTGTTGCCTTTACAGATATTATGAATGAAATGACTTCTTATGTAATAGATGAAAAAGGTGAGGAAGTAATTTCTGAACGTCATCAAAAAGATTATAAAAAAGAATACGAAACTGAAGAAATAATTACTGAAACTGCTGCGGCAGGAAGTTTTACAGATATCAGTTTTGACGATATCTAATCAATACAAACCAACCACAACCAAATTTAAGCTCAATTATTCTAATTGAGCTTTTTTTATGCCAAACGCATTCCGTTTTTCACTTTTCTATCTGGATTAATCAACACCACATCCTCTCCTCCTACTAAACCCAATACCAAGCATTCACTCATCATATTTGCTATTTGCTTTTTAGGAAAATTTACTACTGCTAATATTTGCTTTCCTTTTAACTCATCCAATGTATATAAGCCAGTTATTTGAGCCGAACTTTTAAATACTCCAAGTTCTCCAAAATCTATTTCTAATTTATAAGAGGGTTTTTTCACTTTATCAAAAACTGATGCAACGAGAATAGTCCCTACTCGTATATCTACTTTTTCAAAATCAGCCCAAGTAATCTCCATATTTATCATATATTTATTCATATAAATATATGATAAATATGGCAAGAACTGCATCAAACATGTTAGCTTTAAAAACTAAAGCACCAAACTTTTCATTACTAGACACTAAAAGCAACAATACACTCAACTTAAGCCAACTTAAAGGAGATAAAGCCACTGTTATTATGTTTATTTGTAATCATTGCCCATTTGTAATTCATGTAAATTCTGAATTAGTAAAAATCGCAAATAAATATAATATAAAAGGAATAAGTTTTATTGCTATTAGTAGTAATGATGTTGTTAACTACCCTCAAGACAGACCTGATTTAATGCATCAGCATGCGATAGACAATAATTACCCTTTTCCGTATTTATATGATGAAACACAAGAAATTGCATTAGCATATGATGCAGCATGTACTCCTGATTTCTATTTGTTTAATAGCGAATTAAAACTTGTTTACCGAGGCCAGTTAGATGATTCAAGACCTGGCAATAAAATTCCTTTAACAGGAAATGACCTAAGAAACGCACTAGACAGCATTCTCGACAATAAAACACAAGCAACTAATCAAAAACCTAGTATTGGTTGTAATATTAAATGGAAATCTATTCTGTAATAGGATTCCTTGAGTTATAACAATAAAAAAACGCTACAAATTAATTTATAACGCTTTTTTATTCTCTAAATTCCAATGCGGAAAAATAAATTTCGATTATGATTTCCCTCTAATGATAATCCCATCTTCATTAACTACTATTCTTCTTGTTTTATTTCCTTTTTTCATTATAATCTTATATTCTTTTATCTTTACTGATCCATTTTTTTGAACATAGAGAAACTTGTCTTTCACTAAGCTCCATTCAGGAAACTTCTTAGCTAAACTTTCTCTAACTAACTCAGGGAGTTTAACATTTTTAAACTTTTCTACTACAGAGGTTAACTTTCCTCTTTCGTTAAATGAAGCTGAAAGGAAACCATCTTCTAATTCAAATAATAATAAATAAGATTTAAGTTTTCCTTTTTCAGTTTCTAACTTATAGGATATAAACGTTTTTTCAAGCTCTAGAACTCTACTATCTGGATTACTTGTATCAGGATAATACACTGAAAATTCTTCTCCTGCTTTTTTCAATACTACTGCTGGTAACTCTCCAGATTCATATAACTCTTCATATAATCTATCTTGTGCTATTGAAGGAATTACAAACCCCAACACTAGCAAATACATGCATACTGTTTTCATAATAATTGTTTTTAATTAATGATGTTTTTAGAATACCTTATTGAAAAACAAGAATGTATTCAAAAAAATAAGTAAGCAATTTATGGGATAAAATACTCTTAAGGCTATTCTATAAATAGAAAATCGATATCGCTATATAAAGTTAATAATTAACTTATTTATTTATGTTAATAAAAACACAATCTATCAATTCCTTAACATACTTTAACAATTTCATATTAAATACTTTTATAAAAAAAGAGTACTGTTATAAAAACACTACTCTTTTAATTATTAAAATATTATTAAAAACTATTTAGAACTTACCTCTTATTATCTCTCCTTCTGAATTTAAAGTAACTCTTTTAACTTTTTTATTGTTTTTCATAATTATCCTGTATTCCTTACGTTTTATTTCACCTTGCTTTTGAACATATAAAAATTTATCCTTCTTCATTTTCCATTCAGGGAAATTTTTAACTAAGCTTTTTCTGATTTTTTCTGGAAGCTTAACATTCTCAAATTTTTCTACAACAGAAATCAACTTTCCTTTCTCATTAAATGTTGCAGAAAGAAAACCGTTTTCTATTTCAAGTAAAAGTAAATATGATTCTTTACCTTGGAAATCATTATCAATTTTGTAGCTAATAAATTTATTTTCCAATTCTAAAACCCTACTATCAGGATTTAAATTATCTGGATAATATACAGAGAACTCATTTCCAGCTTTTTTCAATACAACAGCTGGCAAATCATTAGACTCATAATACTCTTCCATTCCCTTTTCTTGAGTATAAACAGGAAGTATCATCCCTATAACAAACAAATACACACATAACTTTTTCATAATAACTAGTTTAAATTAACACATACGCATTTCCTGAATTATCAAACAAAAAACACATTTAAATTTGGCGCAAATAAATTTTTATGAGGGAAGAAAAATCAACTTTTAAAAAAGAGGAATAATACTGTTTCTAAAGCAAGACAAAGTTAATGATATAAATTGAAATTAAAAACAAAACACATAATAAACTAAAGAACAACATGTTACAAGACTAATTCAACTTGGGTATTTTTACGATTATGTATTCATTAACTTATTAATGAGCTTATATTTTAAAAGAACAACTATATAAATTAAATCAACAACTGAACACAAAATACCTATCGTTAAAATAAAATTATTGTCTTTACCAAATAATATTGTTGGAGCTAATGTACCCAACCATTTACAAATGGCAACAGTCATTGAGAATTCTTCAATATTAGTTCGTTTCATCAGCAAATCTATAAACAAGAAAGACATTAATAAGTTTTGTAAAAATGCTGCATATTTTCCGCCATTACTGCGCCCAAATTCTTCTAAAAAAGCATATTCGATAATGAAACATGTAACAAAGACTATTAATAACCATGGTTCAAATAGTTTTGAATTTAATTTCTTTGGAAAATATTGTCTCCCATATATAAAACATTGAAATACTATAATTACATCCAATACAAACCAAAAAATATTTATCCATCGTTGTAAACTTATGTTAGCTACATCTAGTTCATAAAAACTATAAAAAAATTCCCACCCAAAATTTAAGCCCAATGCTACTAATGGCATGCCATAACTTTTATGTTTAAAGCCTTTATAAATCAAAACTATGTACACAATAGACCAACACAGTCCACTCGTCAATTTTAAAATTTCTTCCATATATTTTATTAATTGTATCAAAAATAAAAAAGCTGCCTTGAAAAAAGACAGCTTTTAAAATTCATTTAAAATATATTTATTTTTTTTGTTTCGGATGCACTAATTTCATTTCATCAATTAAACGAGTAGCCCCCGCATACTTATCTACAATAAATAAAATATATCTAGCATCAACCATAATGTTTCTACAAATTTCAGGATCATAATTCATATCACTCATTGTACCTTCCCATACCCTGTCAAAATTTAATCCAATCAAGTTTCCGTTAGCATCTATTGCTGGACTCCCTGAATTACCTCCAGTAGTATGGTTTGTTCCTAAAAAGCAAACTGGCACTTTACCATTACTATCCGCATATTGACCGTAATCCTTTGCTTTATGTAACTCTAATAATTTTTCAGGAACACTAAACTCATAATCTCCTGGAATGTGTTTCTCAACAATACCATCCAAATAACTTACTGGGTTGTAATAAACTGCATCTCTTGGAGAATACCCTTTCACCTGTCCGTAAGTCACACGTAAAGTGCTATTAGCATCTGGGTAGTATTTATCACTAGGCAACACCTCCATTAAGGCTTTCATATATTGCTTTTGAACTTTAGCAATTTCGCCATTTATACGTTGGTAATTAGGCTCCAAGTCATTATAAAGCTCAGCTATATACGGTTTTGCATATATATATGCAGCATCATTATTGATTGTTTTGATAACTTCATCTGAAGTTCCTTCTAAAGCCTTTAAAGCATCAGTTAAATTTGTAAAAGAAGATGCATTATAAAAATCACTATTGCAATTTTTAGCATCATATAAGGACATAATAGCTTCAAATACCCCTTTATCTACTGATAAATTATAATCTTTTTGAATACGAGTAATTTGAGACTTTACATATTCTTTAGTTTTCTCAAATCTTTCTTCCCCTCTTGCTTTTGATTGTTCTAATTGATACAAACGAAACATAGTAGTCATCAACTCACTATTTCTATAAAATACTTCAAAAAAGTTAGACCGCTTCACTGCATAAGACTCAAACTCTCCATATAGCTTATCGAAATCTGATAATAAAGCTTGATATTTTTTGTATTTCTTTTTGGAAATCGCTTTCGTGAACGTTGCCTCAAAAGCACGCTTTTTAGCAATTGCGTTACTTTTTGCTATTCCTTGGTTTTCACCAATCCATTTTTTCCAATAGTTAGCCATTCTAGCCTGTTTTGACGCATATTGAATACGAATTTTATCATCCGATTTCATCCCAGCATCAATCACTTTTAAAGCTTCTTCACGAATCTTGATGTTTGTAGGATTTACTTTTTGAGTAATTTGTTCAACAGCTACAGCTGGCAAATACTCATTTGTACGTCCTGGAAAACCAAATACCATTGTAAAATCACCTTCTTGAATACCATCTAAAGAAACTGGTAAAAAATGCTTAGGTGTATACGGTACATTATCTTTTGAATATTTTGCTGGACGATTATTTTTATCAGCATAAATACGGAACATAGAAAAATCACCTGTATGACGTGGGAACATCCAGTTATCCGTATCAGACCCAAATTTACCAATTGAAGAAGGTGGTGCTCCAACCAAACGAATGTCTTCAAAAGATTCTGTTAGAAATAAGAAATATTGATTTCCCTTAAAAAAGGCTTTCACTTTAGTGCTTTGCCATTCTTCTTTTTTATACAATTTTTGTAAAGCATTCGTGTTTCTCTGAATCAAACTTTGAGTTTCTTTAGGAGACATATCATCAGAAACCCCATTTAAAATAGCTTTAGTAACGTCTTCAATTTTTATAATAAAAGTAACTTCTAAGTTTTTATTTGGTAATTCTTCATCCAATGACATTGCCCAAAATCCATCTTTTAAATAATCCTTTTCTACTGATGAATGTGATTGTATTTGCCCAAAACCACAATGATGATTGGTTAATAATAATCCTTTAGGAGAAATAATTTCTGCTGTACAACCGCCATTAAAATGAACAATAGCATCTTTTAAACTAGAGTTATTTACACTATAAATATCTTCCGCAGAAAGTTTACCACCTAAACTTTTCATTTCTGTTTCGTTCATTCCTTTTAATAAAGAAGGAATCCACATACCTCCTTGTTGTGCAGAAACATTCACACAAATAAACAATACGAGTACTTTTATTAATTTCATTTCTTATAAATTTTAGTCGCCCAAATATAACAAAAGGAACACAAAAATGTATTCCTTTTTAGCAATACATTATGAAATATAATGCACTACTCTCAATCAAAAAACTAATTTATTTAAGAATATCTTTTTATTACTTCGACTATCAAGTCATTAAATTTTTTAACTTTATCTTTTTCTTTACTTGGTTTAATATGTGTATTTCCAATACCACTATCATCAGTTAAGTATATATATGTTCCTCTTGTAGCAATAGCCATAGTTCTCATTAAATATTCAACTTTTTTATCAGCACCACTTGCAACTATTGGAATCAATCGGATTCTTTTTTCTTGCGCAAACTTTATTTGATTTTTAACCCTATCTATTACTTCTTGATTGTCATGAGAAGGAGCATCTAACAATAAAAACATTAATCTTGATTTAGCTTTACTATTCCACCCCATACTTAATGACTTTTCCATAGCTAAATCTAATGCTTCTGGGTAATCTTCTCCCCTCTTGCGTTTTGTTTTGAAAGTTCTTTTTGGACTTGGACAATATTATTGTTAAAATCAAAATCCTTAACTACATATTCATCTCCATTATCCCTATAAAAAGTTAAACCAACTCTTGTTATTTGTTTATCAGAAATTCTCTTTATTATATTTTTCAACTCTACTTTTAAATAATCAATTTCATCTTGCATAGAACCAGTTGCATCAATAGTAAACATAATATCCAAATCATTGTTTTGTGGTAATTCTTCATCTATGTTAATACAAATATCATTCATATTCAACCTTACTCTTTTTCCATAAACATTATTATCAACAATTACTTGGACTAAACATTCTTCATTAGCCCCTCTAAACATCTTGGCTTCTCCGAAAGAATTAGTTGTTGTTTTAGTTATCAATTCATTATTCGAATTATATAGTCTCACTTCTACATTTGAAATTTTTTCTTTTAAATGTGTTACATTAACATTTAACATATTTGTAAAATCAAAACCCCATTTATCTTTAAATGTATTTGGTATTTCATTTTTATAAACCGATATCCAATCCTTCCAGTATTTAAAATCATTTAACTCTTTTGCTGTTAATTGACCATATTTAATTTCATCAGATTTAAATTTATATGAGGGTGTACTTGAACTTGATTTTCTTTTTATGCCTAAGGCTGTAACCACAACACATTCTAATGAATTATCAAGTGCCAATGAAACGTTTATAATTGGACTAGACCCTACTGTATTTTCTTGATCTGCATATCCAACGTAAGAAAACACCAATATATCTCCTACATTAGCTTGAATTGAATATAAACCATCAAAATCTGTTGAAGTTCCAGTAGTGGTTCCTTTAATTACTACAGTTGCCCCTGGTAAAGGCATGTTTGTTTCATCGACAACAGTTCCTGTAATAGTTTTTTCTTGGGCAATGCTACATAATGTTACAAAGAGCAACATTATAATTGATAGTGATTTCATAATGATAGTTTTTAATTGTTTACTCAAATGTCATTGAAATAAACAATTAGTAAAACCATAAATGAGGGAACCAATATTATTCTTGAGGGAAACAGTAGTATGAATTAGACAGTTAATTTTAAATAAAAAAAGGAAACATGATTGAATGTTCCCTTTTTAGTTTTCAGCCTTTGAAAAATTATTTTTTGTTTTTTATAGCAGCTATCCTTTCTTCAAAGATCTGTTCCATAACTGGCACTTTAACGCTTTCAAATAATTCCAAATATTTGCTAGCATGCTGAATAGAACGTTTTGTTTTCATATCTATATGAACAAAACGCGACCACATTATGGCTTTTAATTCCGTTTTTTCTTCATTATACATTCTCAATTCAACCTGAATACTATTGGAACTATAACCTATTACCTGAGTGCTTATTGTAATTGTTTCCATTGTTGAAGCAGGTTTTAAATAACATATTTGATTTGAACCTACAACCCAGCTAACTCCTTCTGTAAATGCTAGTTTATAAATATCTAAATCATAATTATCCACCAATTGATCCTCACGCGCATTGATAAAATAATCAATATATTTTGAGTTATTTAAATGATTAAAAGGGTCACAATCTTGAAACCTTACTTTTGCCTTACTCTCTAATACTTTTTTCATTGTTACATTTTCCATTTCTGTATTATTTTATACCAAACGGTATATTGTTTATTAAAAAAATTAATTCATTAGCTTTTCATTAATCATGATGTCAATATGATTCATCATTTCAGAAATATATACTTTATCTTGACGAATAAAGGCCATGAAAATGCAACCTTCAATCATTGAATATATATTCCCTGCATAGGTTTTGGCATTTACACTTTTCTTTATTTCATTTTTTTCAATTCCATTTTGGATCAACTCTATTAAGTTAACTTCCAATTTTAAAGAAACATCTTTTACAACCTGAAAGAGTATAGGATTCAAATTATTAGTATCAGTTGCTACATTTAATATAGGGCAACCTCCGTATTCGCTCGAAAAATCATAATATTCTCGATAAAAATTAGTCAGTACAAATAATTTATCAATTGCATTATCTTTATTGAGTAATAGGATGTTTAATGGTGATAATACTCTCTTTACATTATATAAGAAAGCTTTAATGGCTAAATCTTCCTTGCTCTCAAAATTACCGTAGATAGCTCCTTTGGTTAATTTGGTTGCTTCAGTTAAATCAGACAAACTAGTAGCTTGATAGCCTTTTTTATTAAAAATAGGCCCAACTTTACTTAATATAAACTCTTTTGTATGTTCTGATTTAGTTTTCATATATACAAATATACAAAAAATATACCGATAGGTATATTTCAAGATTAAATTTCGCACAATGGAAATACTAAGTTAGAATTATATTAATAAAGTAATTTAAGGGTTTGCTCTCTTTGAATTTTTCCCGTGGGTGTTTCAATTAATTTGGAAAGAATAAATACTCGTTTGGGAATTTCATATTTTGAAAGCTGACAGTTTTGATAATCAGACTTCGACAAATTCAGACGGACATCAGATTCAATTATAAGAATTAATTGTTCACCTAATTGTTCATCAGGAATTCCTGCTACAAAAAAACGCTTTTTAATTAGCTGAGAAAGCTTTTGTTCAATTTGTTCGGGGAATAATTTTACCCCTCCACTATTGATTACATTATCAAAACGCCCCAACCATTCAAATTCTCTGTCTGAATGTATATTAACTATATCATTTGTTACAATTGGCTCATAGGATACTATTGGCGCTTCAATTACCAAACAACCTCTATCATCTTGGGAAATAGATACGTTAGGGAGGGTATTGAAATAGCTTTCGACTGCGCTCAAGCTGACACTTAACTTATTGATTCTTTTAACGGCAATGTGAGTAATGGTTTCCGTCATTCCATATGTGGCATAACAATTTGTAGTGACTGCTTGAAGTTGCTCATGTAAACTACTAGACATTGGTGCCCCCCCAATAATTAATTTCTTTATTTTGTGTAAATCAGTTAAAGAGGATTCTACTTGTAGAGGGACCATCGCGCAAAAATCATAGGACTCTGTAAGGTTTTCTAATGGATTTGCTATTGGTGATACCAAATGAATATCCCAACCTAAAACCATTGCACGCACTAACATCATTTTCCCTGCAATATAAGTTGCGGACAAGCATAATAAAGCATTCGTATTTTCGTTTAACCCGAAATAGTTTCCAGTAGCCAATGCACTATTTCGCATATGACTCTTCAATAACTTAATCTCTTTTGGTAATCCGGTTGATCCCGATGTACTTACCAACACATAATCATCGTCATTCAACCAATCCATAATAAAAGCTCCAATATCCTTTAAATACAATTCATCTGAAGCAGTTAATTCTTCTGAGAACTTCAACAGTGATGTTGTCGTAAATGATTGCTTATTTATTTTAAATGACGGATGCACTATTATTTAGACTCTACTTGAGTTTCAATTGAAGGGTTAACTACTTTTCCAGTAAGTTTATCTGCCCAGTTATTCCATTTGTATTTTTTAGCGAAAATGAATAACAAAATTGGAAAGATCACCAATACAGGAACTAACACATCATATCCAGCTGCTGGTTCTGACATGTCTTTTAAAATAGAATTTGTTTGAAAAGCAGTCCAATTGGCGGTTACTAATAAAGCCGTAACTAAATTGTTTGCTGCATGAAAACCTAAAGCCAGTTCTATACCTTCATCCATTAACGTAATAATACCTAGGAAAAAACCTGTTCCTATATAATACACCATAATAATGTAACCTATTTTCTCTACTTCAGGATTTGCTATATGCATCAACCCAAAAACAAGTGACGTGATTATTAATGGCATCCATTTATTTTTTGCAACTACTCCAATTCCCTGCATCAAATAACCTCTAAACAAATACTCTTCAAAACTAGTTTGTATTGGTATTAATATTATTCCAATTACCATTAAAACAGCAAACTTGTTCAAATCAAAATTCCATTCGTAATTTTCAGGTGAAAGTTTATAATCAAGTACAGTAAGAGCTATAGTAACTGTTGCCCATAATGAAAATGCAAAGCCTACTCTTTTCCAATCAATTTTTTTTCGTGATGTTGTAAGCAATGTAAAATCCAATTTATGTAAATACTTGGTCCACAAAAACAATGCTATCAATCCTACTACAAAAGGAATTAACATCAAAAGCAGTGTTGTATTGGGATCAAATAAGGTGTAAATAGCTGACATATCAGACATATTTATCATCTCACCTGTTTGTATTGTTTTGTACATTATAGCCCCCATTAAAGGGATTGCTCCTATTAATTGTGCTGCAACTAAAAATATGACAACAAAACCAATTGCATATTTCCATCCTTCATATAATCCTTTATACGCCTGTGCTATATACATTTCTTAAATATTAAATTTCCAATTCAATTTATTGCTATAATGCAATTTCCCGTTTTTAACTTCTAACGGACTATCTATATTGTTGGTATACAAACCACCTGTTCCTAAACCTTGCGGCATTGGATTGTTTAAGGTGTAGGTCCATTGACTAATTGCATTTAACCCAATATTACTTTCTAAGGCACTAGTTATCCAATATGCTATACTATTTTCACTAGCCAAATCAATCCATTCTTGACTACCTTTAAAACCACCAACCAAACTAGGTTTTAAAATAATGTATTGTGGTTGTATTGTTTGTATGATTTTTTGCTTTTTCGTTACACCAAAAACACCAATTAATTCTTCATCTAAAGCTATAGCTAAAGGTGATTGTTCACACAGATGTGCCATTTCATTAATTTGGTTTGGTTTTATGGGTTGTTCAATAGAATGCAACTCTAAATCAGACAATACTTTAAGCCTCTCTAATGCCGTTTCTGGTAAAAAAGCACCATTAGCATCCACACGGAGTTCTATCTCTGATTTTGAATATTCTTTTCTGATTGATTTTAACAATTTAATTTCTGTATTAAAATCAATTGCTCCAATTTTCATTTTTATACAAGAAAAACCATTATCCAGCTTCTCCCGTATTTGCTGTTTCATAAAATCTTCACTACCCATCCACACCAAACCATTAATAGGAATAGCTTTACTCCCATTTGTAAATTCTGAAGGGAATAATTCAAATTTATGATGACTTTCTATAGATAAAAAGGCTTGTTCTAAACCAAATTGTATAGAAGGAAACGCAATTAACTCCTCTAATAAAGCTGTTAATCCTAATTGGATGTTATTACATATCCATTTTAACTTTTCTTCGTATTCAGGAACATCATCAATAGATAGTGTACGTAATATACCACATTCTCCTATTCCATGTTTTCTATCTTTTTCAAGAATAATAAACCAAGTTTCTTTTGTTTTTAACACCCCTCGAGATGTACCACTTGGTCGTTTAAATTCTAATACGTGTTTTCTGTAGGTTGCTTTCAATTAATTTAATGAGTGTTTAGATATAATAAGTAATATTAAATTTCTATTGACATTCCTATTTCTAATAAAATAAGCTCTTTATTTTTTGCCTTAAACTTTTTGATTGCCTCAACTTTATCAATTTCTATAGGTGGAAAAGTATTATAATGACAACCTAATATTTTATTACATTCAACAAAATCAGAAGCAATTATAGCATCATCAACTCCCATAGTAAAATTATCTCCAATTGGTAAAATAGCTAAATCTAATTTTGTTTGCATAGGTATTAATTTCATATCAAAAGTGACTGCTGTATCCCCAGCTATATAAACTGATTTATCATTATTAGAAACTACAAACCCTCCAGGTTGCCCTCCATATGTACCATCAGGGAAAGACGATGTATGTACTGCATTTACATATTTTATGTTAATATCATCAAATATACATGTTCCTCCATGATTAACTGGATGTCCATTAAATCCTTTAGAGATATAATGCATTACTATTTCATAATTAGAAATAATTTTTGAATTTGTTTTAGTAGCAATACTTTCAACATCTAAAATATGATCTTGATGAGCATGAGTTATTAATATATAATCAGCAGTTAATTCACCTATATTAATATGTTTTGCTAATGGATTAGCTGTAATAAAAGGGTCTATTAATAACGTTTTATTATTTATAGCAATTGAAACACAACCGTGCCCTAAATATGTAATTTTCATAATGTTGTTTTGTCTAATTTATTAAACAATTAATACCCTCAGTAAAACAATATAAAGTAAAAAAAATAACCATATGCTTTCAATAGAGATAGCCTAAAGGGGTTAATCCAATATTGAGATTAAATATAATGTATAAAAAAAACTTAAATCAAAAAGATTTAAGTTTTTTTTATACATTATTGCAATATTTTAAATATTTAGCATTTGCTGAATAATTGGCTTATATTCTTTTGATATTGGTATTAATTTTTCATTAATAATAATATCCCTAGAATTTAATGCCTGAACATGTTTAATATTAATAATATAAGATTTACTTGTTCTATAAAAATCATTTTTTGGTAATTTTTTAAGGAAATCTTTTAATGTAGAACGAACTACATATGTTTTACCAGTTGTATATATTTCAATATATACATTATCTGATTTTATATAGAGAATATCCTTAAATACAATTTTCCTGTATAAATGACTATCCTTAACAAAAATTGATTTCTTTAAAAGATTCTTTGAAGTACTTGACCCCTCTGAATCTGATGTTTCAGATTCTTGAAAATTAGACATCGTAATTTCAATGGTAGTAAATAAATCTTTTTCTTCAAAAGGCTTTACTAAATATCCATTGGGTTTTACGTGTTTTGCTTGATTAACAGTCTCTTTATCAGAATTTGAAGTTACAAACACAAAAGGAATGTCAAATTTTTCTCTAATATACTCACCAACATTAATTCCAGTTTTCTCTGTAGCTAACTGAATATCTAAAAGAGCTAAGTCAATTGTATTATTATTTAATGCTTCTACAGCTTTTTCATAAGAAGTAACATTAGCGGCTACATTATAACCCATGTCCTCCAATATCATTTGCATGTCATCTGCAATAAGAACATTATCTTCTACAATTAATATGTTTATGGATTTACTCATGCAGTTTTTTTTTTAGGTACGGTACTCAATGCTTAAATATACAAATTTTAAATCAAATATTGTTGTGAATCACTGTTTTTTTGTTGTAAAACATATTAAATATGTTGTATAATCAATATTGTTAAAAACAATTAAAATCACGACAATTTAAAAATTATATCCCAAAATAAAAACTTAATTCTAACCCATTATTATTTTTATATTTTGGGGTAGCACCTAGCTGATGTGACAGTCTGGTTATCAAACGTATACCTAAAGTATCGGTTGCTTTTAAATTATTAACATCGAAACCAACTCCATCATCAGAATAGACAAAACTATATATCGTTTCAGATTTCTTTATATTAATATAAATATTTCCCGTTTTTTTTCCCTCAAAAGCATATTTAAATGAATTAGTTAATAATTCATTTAATATTAAGCCTAAAGGAATTGCTTTATCAATATCTAAACTCATACCATTAGCATTAATGTGTGTCTTAATACTTGTTTCTGAATTTATATATATACTAGTTACATTTTCTATTAAAGAATTAATATAATCTTGAATATTGATGTCATCAAAGTTATCAGATTGATAAAGTAATTGGTGCACCAATGATATAGCTTTTATTCTAGTTTTCCCTTGAGATAATATTTCACGAGTATATTCATTATTTACTTGTCGAGACTGCAAATTGAATAAACTATAAATCATTTGCAAATTATTTTTTACTCTATGATGTACTTCTTTAAGTAATATGTCCTTCTCCTTATTTTTCTTATGCACTAAATTTAATGTAAGCCTCAGTTTTTTTTCTACAGTTTCTCTGTGTTTAATTTGTTTTCTTAACGTTTTATTCCATAAATAAAAAAATAATGTCAGCAGTAAAAAAGCAATTATACTGTAAGCAATGTAAGCCCAAACATCTCTTTTATCAATACCATGGTCATAACGAATAGTAATCCATTTATTCCTTATTTCAATATGTTTATCTTTTTTTATACTTTCAAAAACTTTTTGTGCAATATCTCTAAAAACACTCCAATCCTTAGTAACTGCTAATCTAAAGTTTATATCACCCATTTCTTTTGTTCCAGCAATTTTCAAACTTGAATATCCCAAATCACTAATGTAGTAAGATACAACACTTAAACTACCTATAAAGGCATCTGCTCTCCCTGTAGTAACATCATATAAAGACTCCTTAACATCCTTGGTTGTAATTATTTTTAATGATGGATCAATTGCCTTTAGCTTTTTTATCCGGACATAACCTGCAGGCTGAGAAACAGTTTTCCCTTTTAAATCTTCTATTCCACCAACAAAACCCGCATCAAACCTAGTTACAATAACCTGAGGATCCGTTAAATACACTTCAGTATAATCTAAAAATTTATCTCTAGCACTATTTCTCCCTACTTCTGGAGCTATATGAATTTTACCTGATTTTAAATTATCTATGGTTTCTTCAAAAGATTTTACCTTTATTGGCTGTAAGTCAACACCTGTTCTTTCTTCAATAATCTTTACATATTCTGCAATAATTCCAGTATACTCTCCTTTATCATACATCTCAAAAGGCGGCCAGTTTGGGTCATAGCCAAACTGAACAATTGGATGGTTATCTATCCATTCTTGTTCTTCTACACTAAATTCTATCTTTTCTTGAGCAAAAGTAGGAGTTACAACAAAAAAGATAATAAATGTAACTAAACATTTTAGTTTGATCATTTCTTATTTCTTCTACTATATAAATATAACTATTTTACTTTATACATTTTAAATAAAACCAAACTTTGAGAGGAAAAAAAGTATAAACCCTAAACAATACACGGTTATAAAGCAAATACTTAAACCGCAAAAGACATGATTTAAGTTGATTAGAAATATTACTATAAGAAACTTCCCAAGGCAAAAAGAACTGCACAGAAGAATGTCGATAATGCCACTTTTTTAAGTTCCTTATCTAGCTCACTAAAAATTATATTTTGAGCAACTACTTTTAAATTTAGAAACAATGGTATAAATGCAATTAAAAACAGCCAATCATGATAAGACATTGATGCTTGAATCCCCTTATAAATCACTAATAGTAATAAAGCTCCAATAATCAAACTAAAGTGATAAAATTTTGCCTTTTGACTTCCCAGCTTTATTACTAATGTATTTTTGTTTGCTTTTCTATCTTGAATTTGATCACGCATATTATTCAAATTTAACACTGCGGTACTTAACATTCCAAAAGCTGCTGCAGGCATTAATATTGATAATTTCGTTAATTCATGAGTATATAGATAATAACTTCCTAAAACACTTAGTAAGCCAAAAAAAAGAAATACAAAAACATCTCCTAAACCAGAATATCCATAAGCTGATTTCCCTACAGTGTATTTTATAGCTGCTACAATACTTGCTATTCCTAAAAAGAAAAACACTACCGATTTTATAAAATTATCACTGCCAAAAGCGACATAAATCAACACTAATGCACATAACAATGTGAGCAATGCAGTACTAATCATTGCGTTTTTCATTTGCTTTGGAGTAATTAACCCAGCAGCAATTAAACGTAGTTCCCCAACCCGATCATCATCAGTGCCTTTAATTCCATCACCGTAATCATTAGCAAAATTTGAAAGTACTTGAAATCCTATTGTTGTTAGAGTAGCTAAAATAAAAACAAGTAAATTAAATTTACTTTCAAAAGTAGCTATACCAGTCCCTACAATTATTCCTGAAACTGATAAAGGTAATGTTCTTAAACGAGCTGCTTGTATGTAATGTTTTACTGTTGCCATTAAAATTGAATACCTAAACCTAGGTTTAATATTGATTGTTTTAAATTTGAATTTTTAAATTCATCTACTTCTGATTTATTAAAAATATTTGCCACATATAAATGTGTGTCAATATATAATAGCTTATTCAGTTTATAGCTTACCCCTATTTTATAAAATACATTTTGTGTAGTATCTGAATAATCATCTTCATTTAAGTTGAAAATCGGTGTATCTACAGTTGTATTCCATGTAGAATCCCAAGAAACGCTTTTAACAGTACCATTATCAAATACAAATGAATATCCTACACCTATATATGGTTCTAACTTAACTACTTTAGATAAATCTAAACCAATCATTATATTAGGGTTTAATCTAATGGAAGACCCTTCAACATATGAGTCTTTATCAAATTTTAAAAAGTCGAAGGAACTACCAACTTTTAAATTAATAAAAGGAAGTTTTTTAATTGTATATTTAAAATCAACTCCAATTACCCCATCGTAAATACCATTAAATCTATTTTCTAGTTTATCACCAATAATCATTGGGTAATAAGCTCCTATTTCAAAATGCTTGGAAGATGTTGTTCCCAAACTTTGGCCTTTTGTAGTAAACACCCCTAAAAATAATAAAAGTGCAATTAGTATGTACTTAGTATAATTCATTTAAAATTCTAAATTATTCAAAAACTAATTATATATTTTATTAAAATTATGGTAGCCATTTTTTCTCAAAGTTTGGCTTTCTCTTTTCTAAAAAGGCATCTCTACCTTCTTTTGCCTCTTCAGTCATATATGCTAAACGTGTTGCTTCACCTGCAAATACTTGCTGCCCAACCATTCCATCATCAGTTAAATTCATAGCGAACTTCAACATTTTTATTGACGTTGGAGATTTCCCTAGTACTTCTTGAGCCCACTCATAAGCGGTATCTTCTAATTCATCATGCGGTATTACTGCATTTACCATTCCCATTTCATAAGCTTCTTGAGCAGAATAATTTCTTCCTAAGAAAAATATTTCTCTAGCTTTCTTTTGTCCAACCATTTTTGCCAAGTATGCTGAACCATAACCACCGTCAAAACTAGTTACATCCGCATCAGTTTGCTTAAAAATTGCATGTTCCTTACTCGCTAAAGTCATATCACAAACAACGTGTAAACTATGTCCTCCACCGACAGCCCATCCTGGAACGACACAAATAACAGCTTTTGGCATAAAACGAATCATTCGTTGCACCTCTAAAATATTTAATCGGTGTTGACCATCTTGGCCAACATATCCTTGGTGCCCTCGTGCCTTTTGGTCTCCTCCACTACAAAATGAGTATATTCCATCTCTTGAAGATGGTCCTTCAGCTGATAACAATACTACACCAATAGACGTATCTTCTTGTGCATCATAAAAAGCTTCAATTAACTCAGATGTTGTATTTGGTCTGAATGCATTTCGTACATCTGGGCGATTAAATGCTATACGCGCCACTCCATTACATTTTTTATAAGTAATGTCTTCAAATTCTTTAACAACTTTCCAGTTAATATCGCTCATAATTTTATATTTTGCGTAAAAATAAACGATTTTAAATTTAGAATCAACTAAATATCCATTATGAATAAATTAATTATTAGCTCCGTAATTGTATTATCCTCATTTATAGGTTTCTCACAAGGATATCAATTTACTTCTGTGATAGATTTAGAATGTTCAGAAGTAAAAAGTCAAGGAAATACTGGTACATGCTGGAGTTACTCTACATCTTCTTTTTTAGAAAGTGAAATTAAACGAATTACAAAGATGGATGTTGATCTTTCTGAAATGTATACAGTACGAAATACGTATCCCAAAAAAGCGTGGAATTATGTAATGCGTCAAGGAAATGCACAATATAGTCAAGGTGGGTTAGCTCATGATGTCTTAAACTCTGTTGAAGATTATGGATTAGTTCCAGAAACAGCTTTTACTGGTTTAGCAACAAATGACACGAAACACAACCATTCAGAAATGATTGCAGTAACTAAAGCTATGTTAGATGCATATATTAAAAATCCTGCAAGAAAATTAAGCCCACGTTGGAAATCATCTTTTGAATCTGTTTTAGATATTTATTTAGGAGAAAACCCTAAAACTTTTACTTATAAAGGAAAAGAATACACACCTAAGTCATTTCAGGAAATGGTAAAAATTAACCCGAATGACTACATTACACTAACTTCATTTTCTCACCAACCATTCAATAAAAATTTTATCTTAAGTATTCCTGATAATTTTTCTAACGGAAGTATGCATAATGTTCCTTTAAATGAATTTGAGCAAATAATGTTTGATGCCTTAAAAAAAGGATATTCTATTGAATTAGATATTGATGTTTCTGAAAAAACATTTTCTTCTAAAAACGGAATAGCTGTAATTCCTGAAAACAAAGCAACTCAACTAAAAGCTTTACTTGGGATCAAAAAAGAAAAAGAAATAACACAAGAATACAGACAACAAGAATTTGAAAACTTCACAACTACCGACGATCATTTAATGCATATCACAGGAATTGCAAAAGACCAAAACGGAACAATCTATTATAAAACGAAGAATTCTTGGGGAAGTGATGGTAATAGAGTAAAATATGGCGGATATGTATATATCAGCTCTGCATATTTCAGACTAAAAGCCATATCTATTACTCTTCATTCTGAGGCATTCAAACTTAAAAACAAAGCATAATCAACTAATAAACAAGAAGATAACATCACCCCCTATAGCTTTTACCACAATTGTAGACAAGCAAACAACATTTTATAAATTTACACAGTTTTTTAATTAGCTTTGAATAAACCAAGGCCCCAAACCTACTATGAATAAGTCAATTCTACTTTTTTTATTTTTTATTAGCTCATTAGTAAATTTTGCGCAGAATGAAGTGCAAATAGATGATAGAATTCAACCTATTCTTAACGATTTTTTCGAATATTGTAAAAAATACGATATCGAGTACAGTGAAAAACTATTTCAGTTAGAAAGTATTCAAATAGTAGATACACTTCCTTTAGACAAACATAATACCGTTTTAGGTAAAGTTTTAAGAGATAAAAATGGTGACATTAATAAAATTGTTATCAACTGGGCTACCCTATTTGATAAAGAGATAATAAGGGTTGTTGCTTTTCATGAATTTGCACATCATTTTTTAGATTATAAACACACTTGTCATGATTGTAATGAGATTATGGCTGAAGTTAATACAAGTTATTTTGATATTGCTAGAGATTGGGATCATCAAGTAGATCATTTATTTACTACTTCTCCCGTTTACCTTAATAAACAACAAGAATCAGCTACTAGTTTAGCTTCAAATTAATTTTTTTATACTTAAACCCTAAGTATTACTCAGTCAGCTAAATATAAATTATTGTTTAGCTGACTTTTTTGTATGCAAGAATATATTTTAAGTTTTTATTATAATAATTGCTTTATAAATGCGTTATTTTCGCATATATAATCGTTAAACTATGACAATTAAACTAATACAAAACTTTATTATAGTTGCTTTTTTTACTATAATAAACCTTAGCTTTTCACAAGAATTAAGTTCAAAATCATTTAAATCTGGTGAGCACTTAGGCTATCAAGCATCTTATAATATGTCAGGGATGTTAACAACCTTTGCAGAAGTGAATATGAAAGTAGCTACTGTAAAAACAAGTAAAAGCAGTTATTTACACTTAAAATGTACCGCAAATACTTATAAAAAATGGGATGGTTTTTTTAAAATAAGAGATTTATATGAAGCTTATGTAAGCCCATATTCATTAAAACCATCATTATATAAAAGAGATAATAATGAAAATGGCACCATCCGAAAGGAGAAATACATCTATAAAGGAAATAATATTCAATCAACATACGTTAGAGGAAAGTCTGGTGTTATAAAAGCTAATTTTACTATTCCAGTAAATACCCGAGATATTGTTTCTACTATATATTACATTAGAAATTTACCTATCGAAAATGCAAATACTGGTGATCAAAAAGATTTCAATGTCGTTTTTGATAGAAAAACAAAATCAGCAACTTTAACGTTTATGGGGACCGAAACAGTTTCAACGATTTTAGGAAATAAAAAATGTTATAAAATTGGAGTCTCTTTAAAAAAAGACAAACTATTAAAAGGAAAAGCTAGTAATGTTATTTATATCACCGCTGATAAAAACAAAGTACCCGTTTTAATTAAGTTCAGTATACCAGTAGGAAGTGGACAGTTAAAATTAACAAAAGCCAATAATTTAAAATATTAAATACATGAAATTATTAACATCAATCATTGCCGTTTTAGGTATAATCATCACAATTGCTTTTACAATTTTTCCAATAGGAAACTTAACAATTTTTCCTGCACTAATTACTGTTTTGTGTGGAATTATTCTTTTAAAACTATATAAAAAAGAAGGTAACAATACTATCTTCCCTAAAATAATTATTGGCTTAGCAGTAGTTGGAGCATTAGTCTCAATTGGTAGATCTGCTTTAACTTCAGATAAAGTTGCACCAGATGTACAGTTTGAAGAACGTCAAGAAAAATCTAATCAAGAAGCAGTTGATGATCTAGAAGGCTTAGAATAGTTTTTTTAACTTCAAGTTAATCCCTCAATAGAGTATATTTTTATATTTTATTGAGGGATTTTTCATTTTACAACATTTATACACACTCCTAACAAGACTAAAATCAACACGTTACACCTTATTTTTATTTAATCCAAATAAACCTTGATTTTTAATCATTTTCAACACTATATTTGCATCACTATTTTTATTAAATCTAAATAAATTAAAAATGAAGGTTATTAAAGCTTACTTCTTATTAAGTATTTACGTAATTACAATATTGAGCTGTTCAGATGATGACAGTAACCCAATAATTGCTACACCCTTAAATAAATCTGGGGTTATTGAAAATTATGCAAACATGGTTTATAAAAACTATCAAGATGCACAAACAGATGCTGAAAATTTAAAAACTGCTATTGATGCATTTGTTACTACTCCTACAGATGCAAACTTTACAGTAGCAAAAACTGCTTGGAAAACTGCACGTGAATCTTACGGAACAACAGAAGCATTTCGTTTTGCAAATGGACCAATAGACATTGATGACAATGCTCCAGAAGGATTATTAAACTCTTGGCCTTTAGATGAAAATTATATTGATTATGTTGATGGTGCTGCAAATTCAGGGATAATTAATGACCTAATAACAAATCCAATAATTTCAAAATCAGTTTTAGAAGGTTTAAATACTCAAGGTGGAGATGCAAATGTAAGTGTTGGTTACCATGCTATTGAATTTTTATTATGGGGACAAGATTTAACAGCTCCCTCTACAATGCAAGCTGGCCTACGTCCATATACTGATTTTGTTGATGGTGGTACTGCAGCAAATCAAGGAAGACGTAGGGATTATTTAGCCGCTTGTGCTGATTTATTAATTGACCATTTACAATTAATGCTAGACGAATGGAAGCCTTCAGGAAACTACAGAACTACATTTTTAGCAGAGAACCCAGATACAGTATTAAAAAATATTTTAGGAGCAATTGCTACATTGTCAAAATCTGAATTAGCTGGAGAACGTATGTTTGTTGCCTACACAAATCAAAACCAGGAAGACGAGCATTCTTGTTTTAGTGATAATACACATAGGGATATTCGTTTAAACCTTCAAGGGATTGCAAATGTATATAGAGGTAGCTACAGTACTATTTCTGGAGTTTCTTTAGAAGAAATTATTACAGCTACCAACCCTACGTTAGGAGCTCAAATTACAGCAGCTTTAGTATTAGCTGAAACAAGTGTTGAAGCTACTGCTACTCCATTTGATTACGCCATTACAGATGCAGGTCAAAGACCTCAAGTAGCTAATGCTGTAACAGAATTACAAACTTTAGGAGATAAGTTTGTAGAAGGTGGTATTGCTTTAGGTATCAATATTACCATTCAATAATTAGTTTTTTATTTGAAGTTGTAGAAGCAGAAGGGTTCGCTCTTTTGCTTTTACTTATTTTATTTTATTCCAATATGAAAAAGATATTCCCTAAACTATTTCTACTTTCAATACTACTTTCTTGTTCAAAAGATGATGAAGTATATTTACCACTAGAAACTGATGTAAATGAGCAGTTCTCTGGAGGAGAAACAACAACATTTGATTTCTCTCAAAATGCTTTTAGCCTTCAAGCTCCTAATTTAAATACTCAAGAAAGTTTAGACTTTTTTGTTGGAAACTCATTATTCAACCAAAATTGGGTAACAGCACCCGCATCTACAACTGCTAGAGATGGTTTGGGACCATTATTTAATGCGCATTCATGTTCAGGTTGTCACGGTGATGATGGACGAGGAAGACCACCTTTATATACTGGTGAAGTAGATCATGGATTACTATTACGATTAAGCATTTTCGGAACTAATGCAAACGGAGGAACTATTAATGATTCTAATTATGGAGGGCAAATACAAGACCAATCCATATTAAATATTGATACTGAAGCTGCTTTTGAAATAAGCTATCAAGAAATAATAGGTCAATATGCTGATGGAACTACATATACATTACAAAAACCAACATATCATATTACAAATTTAATGTACGGTCCAATTCCTAATGATATTAATGTTTCTCCCAGAGTTGCCAATCAAATGATTGGTTTGGGTTTATTAGAAGCTATTGATGAAAACACATTATTAAGTTATACTGATGAGAATGATAGTAATAATGATGGTATTAGTGGGAGACTTAACTATGTTTGGGATGTAGCAAGTAATAGTACCAAAATAGGTCGATTCGGATGGAAAGCAAATCAACCCAACTTACGTCAGCAGGTTGCTGGTGCTTTTAATGGCGACATGGGAATTACTTCTACTCTATTTCCTAACGAAAATTGTCCCCCAGGAATTGATTGCACTACGTTAGCTAATGGAGGAAGTCCAGAAATCCCTGATAACAACCTAAACCATGTAACCTTATACTCTAGTACGCTAGGAGTTCCAGCAAGAAGAAATTGGGATGTAACAGAAATCCAAGAAGGGAAAGCTTTATTCAATCAAATAAACTGCAATTCTTGTCATATATCCAAGATCATCACAGGAAACCACCCTATAATTGATGCCCTTTCAAATCAAACAATTCGCCCCTTTACAGATTTATTACTCCATGATATGGGAGATGAATTGTCAGATAACAGAACTGATTTCTTAGCTACAGGAAATGAATGGAGAACACCTCCTTTGTGGGGAATTGGATTAATTGAAACCGTAAATGGGCATACTAGGTTGTTACATGATGGAAGAGCTAGAAACATTGAAGAAGCTATCCTTTGGCATGGTGGTGAAGCTGAAAATAGTAAGCTATCATTTAAAAATCTTGACGCTATAAGCCGAGGAAAAATAATTGATTTCCTAAACACACTATAATAATATGAGAAAAATACATTATCTAATAATCGTTATTACAAGTTCTATAGTATGTATAGTATTAAGCTGTCAAAATGATGGTACCACAACTGCAGATGAGTATACAAACCGTTATTATAAAAGAGAGCTGTTGAATAATATTTATGAAAATGAAATTATTCCATTGCATCAACAGTTTTCTACTGAAACTCAAACACTATTAAATGAAGTTTTAAGCTTATCAAATGATATCAATTCTGATAATTTAATTCAATTAAAACAACAATGGAAAGTAGCAACTTCAGTTTGGAAAAAATGTGAATTATATGATATTGGAGCTATCAAAAACTCATTTATTCATTATGCAATAAATAGCTGGCCAGCAAACACAAGCTTTATAGAAAATAATATTGCATCTACAACAATTGTTAATGAGAGTTATATTGCATCAATTGGTTCATCTTCGAAAGGGATTGCAGGCATTGAATACTTATTATTTAATTCCGATGAAGGAATAACTATTTCTGCTTTTCAAGACTCACCATCAAGGCTAAATTATTTAATAGCTTGTATTGCTGAATTAAACACTAATTCAGATACTATTCTAAATCAATGGATTGTATATCATAATGTGTTTGTTACAAATATTCAAGAAGGTATTTCTGGTAGTCAGAATGAAATTATCAATAACATGGTAGCTTTATTGGAAGAAATAATTATGTCAAAACTAAACAATGCTATTAATCAGAATGACAACACTGAATTTGAAGCGTTTAAAAGTGATTTTTCTTTAGAGATGATTAAGAGTAATATTATTGCATTACAACGTTGTTATACAGGTGATTTTAGCTTTACTCCTTATAGAATTGGTTATAAAAAAATTTTAACAGAATTAGGGAATGAGGAACTAGCAAACGAAATAGATGAGAAATTTAATTCTTGTATTTTAAATATCGCTACTATGAATCCTAGCTTGAATAATAGTTTAAATAATAATGTAGAAGAAATAAACGAACTAAAAATAGATGTTGAAGCATTATTGTTTCTTATCAAAATTGAAATGTCACAAGTAATAGGATCTACAATTACTTTTAATGATAATGATGGTGATTAGTAATTTAAAACAAATATTAAGTATTATAATAAAAGGTTTTAAAATACCTTTTATGTACGTTTTTGAAGCTGAAGATAAAAGGATATACTTACTATATCTTTTTACTTCAGCTCTACTAGCCTTATATATTTACAAACGCTCTAAAAGAATACAATCATTTACAAAATACTTATTTCATAAAAAGGTATGGACGAGTAAGTCAGCTTTTATTGATTACTATTTTATATTCTTTAATAGCTATATTAAAATCTTACTAATAGGTCCATTACTAATTTATGGCTATTATCTAAACTACTATGTAAATGATGGATTACATAGCTTGTTTGGAAAACCATCAATACAACTATCAGTAACAACAATTACTATACTATATACTATTAGCTTGACAGTATTCGGTGATTTTTGCAGTTATTTAGTTCATTACATCATGCATAAAACTCCATTCTTTTGGAGGTTTCATAAAATACATCACTCTGCTACTGTTTTAAACCCAATAACTCAATATAGAATTCATCCGGTTGAACTACTTATCAATAACTTTCGAGGAATATTTGTAATAGGTTTGGTAACTGGGATATTTAATTATCTCTCAGTTCATCAAATAGAAAAATGGACTTTTATAGGTGTCAATATCTTTCACTTAACATTTCTTTTATGGGGAGCTAACCTAAGGCATTCACATGTAAAATTCAGTTATACTTCCGTTTTAGAAAATATATTCATAAGCCCTTTTCAACATCAAATACATCATAGTAGTAACCCTGAGCATTATGATAAAAATATGGGGTCTAAGTTTGCTATTTGGGATTGGTTATTCGGTACGCTGATAAAATCAAAAGGTGTTACTAAAAAATTACATTTTGGATTAGGAGAAGAAGATGAGAATTATACCACTTTCTTAAAGAATATCATAAACCCATTTAAGTTTAGATAATCAATATTTAACATCCACAGCCATCATTCCCACATGATTTATCAGAAGGGTTTTCTTTTTTAAAAAACTTTAAATATAAAAATCGTAGAGAAAGAAATGCAGCTACTGCAACTAATATGTTTTGAAACAATTCCATTAATGTAATATTTGGTACGATGCTAATGCTATAATATACGCAAAAATTGTCATACCAAACATTTGTATCAATGGCCATTTCCATCCGTTGGTTTCTTTTTTAACTATAGCTACCGTACTCATACATTGCATTGCAAAGGCATAAAACAACAATAGTGATATTCCTGTAGGAAAATCAAATACAGGTTTCATTGTATCCAAATGCACCTCTTTTTTCATCTTTTCCATTAATGTAGCCTCATCTTCTGAACCGACACTATAAATTGTTGCCAAAGTTCCAACAAAAACTTCTCTAGCAGCAAATGAGGTGATTAAGGCTATTCCAACTTTCCAATCATATCCTAAAGGTTTAATACTAGGTTCAATGAATTTTCCAAATGTACCTATATAGGAATGTTCCAATTTATACGATGCTATTTTAGTATCCAAAGCATCTTCATCCAAATGAGCGTATTCAGCTTTAACAATATATTCAGCTTCATTAAAGTCTTTTCCAGGTCCATAAGAAGCTAAAACCCATAATAAAATAGACACTGCCAAAATTATTTTCCCTGCTCCAAATACAAATGCTTTCGTTTTGTCTAATACATTATAAAATACATTTTTAAATAAAGGCATTTTATAATTAGGCATTTCAATTACGAAATACGACTTCGATTTAATCTTTAATGTTTTATTCAATAAATATGCTGACAATATAGCTGTAGCAAAACCTAATACATACAAACTCATTAACACTAAAGCATGATTATTCATGCCTAAAAAAGAATTCCCTTTAGGTATTACTAAACTTATAATAATTGCATACACAGGTAACCTCGCTGCACAAGTAGTAAATGGCGTAACTAATATAGTAATCAATCTTTCTTTCCAATTCTCAATATTTCTAGCAGCCATAATTGCTGGTATAGCACATGCTGTACCTGATATTAAGGGAACTACACTCTTTCCACTCAATCCGAATTTTCGCATGATTTTATCCATCAGAAAAACAACTCTACTCATGTATCCTGTTTCTTCAAGTATGGAAAGAAACAAAAATAAAAAGGCTATTTGAGGTATAAAAATCACTATCCCTCCTATTCCTGGTATGATTCCTTCTGATAGTAAACGTGTAAATCCACCTGATGGTAAATTACCTTTAGTCCAATCACTCAAGAAAGCAAACGAACTATCTATTAGCTCCATTGGATATTCTGACCATGTAAATAAAGCTTGGAATATATTAAACAATATGGTAAAAAATATAAGGTATCCAAATACTTTATGTGTAAGTACCTTATCAAGTTTAGCTCTAAAACCTTTAGCTCTATGAACCTCAATTTTATAATTATTTTCTAGCGCTTTTTTTATAAATTGATACCTTTTTACAGTATCCTTATGCTGTTGTTGTTTTTTATTTAAACTCGAATCCTTTAATACACTTGTATCAGTAATACAGCAAGGTTTTAAAGGAATAGACTCATATGCTAATAGAACCTCTTTTAAGCTTGAAACACCTATGTTTCTCTTAGTACTTATTAAAGTAATCTTAGTATTTAGTTCTATTTCTAAAGCATCAATATCAATTGAAATCCCCTTAGACACCATTATATCTTGCATATTTATAGCCAAGACTGTTGGTAGTCCTAAATCTTTTACTTGTGTAAAAAGTAAAAGATTACGCTTTAGATTTTCAACATCAGCAATAACAACAACAATATCAGGGTAATTATCATTCTCTTTATCTGAAAGTACTTTTACCGCAATATTTTCATCTTCAGAACTTGCATTTAGACTGTAAGTCCCAGGTAAATCAATAATTTCAGCAGTAATAGAATCTGATAATTTACACTTCCCTGTTTTCTTATCAACTGTAATTCCTGGGTAATTTCCTACTTTCTGATTTAAGCCTGTTAATGTATTAAATAAACTGGTTTTTCCAGTATTTGGATTTCCTAATAAGGCTACCTTTAATAGTTTACTCATATTTTTTCTACTAAAATTTGAGAAGCAGTTTCTTTTCTAATAGCTAAGAAAGTTTCATTAATATTTAAGTATAAAGGGTCTTTTAAAGGAGCAGATTGTACTAATTCTACAGAGTTACCAGCAATACACCCCATTTCAATTAATTTTAAAGGAATTTCATCAACTATAAAACTGGTTATAATTGCTTTATCTCCTTCTATTAAATCAGCTATTGTCATGCAATTAATTTCTTTTTCTTAATAATGCCCAAAAAATAAGTAGAATAGATAACGTATAGGATAATGTCATTAACATACCTGAAATCATTACAATATATTTCATCCAAAGCACTCCTTTCCAAAGGAAATAAAGCCCTCCGAAAGTGGTTACCACAGAAACTAATGGTTCAATCATTAAAAACTTCTTAAAGGCAGTATTGAACTCTACATGATAAACTAATAAGGCTACCAAAAAGAAAATCATACTCATTGATAGAATATGTGAATGAATCACAGATAACATTTCTTTATCTGATTTTTTAAACTTCATTTCTTCAGCATCCGGAATATCCTCATTTCCTAAATAGTTTTCTTGAATTCCGTTAGATGAAAAACTTGACGTTTCACTCACAAAACTTAGTCCTGAAAAGAAACCAATACTTAATACTATTATAAATGTTCCTACAAGTAATTTTAACTCTTTAGCCCAAATATTTATATAACTGGTGTTCATTAAAATATATGTTTTTCTTTAAGGATCTTAACACTTTGTAAAAGCCTATTTACAGCAAAAGTCATTGAATTAGCAGATATTGTTGCTCCAGAAATAGCATCTATATTCTGACCGTATTTTAAATTATCATCAGATGATTTACCTATAAATTGCTTTAACCAACGCTTACTTCCAATTTCATTACCGTAATCCTCTCTATAAATTAATACTTTTGCTTTACGCACATTTAATTCAGTATCAAATAGTACCATGTAATCAAACTCATCCGTTTTACTAGGAGCTTTACCTACATAAAAATAGCCAACTATCTTTTCGTTTTGATAAATTTTAAATAAATTATCTTCTTTTATTTTGGCAGGTAATAATGTATTTATTTCTGAAGAAACAGTTATCATTTTAGTTGAAAAATCTGTAATTCCAAAAACTAAAGTAATTTCTTTGTTTATTTTCTTATTGATTCTTTGCGGCAAACCAAAAGAGCCCAAAGCTAGAATTAGCAACAAAAAAACGGCTATCTTAAAATATCGAATCATATACAATATATCTACCGCGAAAATAACAACTATTTAGATTTAATAAAAATAATAAGCCAACTAATTTTTAAAAATTAGTTGGCTTATATAATTGACTAACTACTTAAATTATATTTAGCTTAGAACCAAACTCCAATACCTAAGTTTAATCCTCCAGTTGCATCATCTACAACTTTCGTGTTTATAAACTGGTAATCCGCTTTTACAACTGCTCCTGGCGCAATATGAAATGACAACCCAGTTGTTAAAATATTTCTGTCATAAGAATCATTTGCAGTAAAACCATCAACACTTTGATGTGTATTATACTCTGAATAACGAGCAAAAGCATATAATTTCTTTTCCTTAGCTATAGGTAACACATTATACGCTAACTCACCATACCATCCATTCATTTTAGAGCCTAAGTTTGAGCTGTTTAATGCGTTGTACTCCTTAGCTCCGGAAATAAATGTTTGAATATATTGAGCTCTCGCTTTAAGTTTCTTGTAAGAGTATCTCGCATCTCCACCAAACATTTTTACCATTACTTTAGCCCCACGATCATCTTCAACTACATCTTCTGGTTGTGTATCTCCTAAGTAAGCAGAAGCTCCTAAACGCAATCCTCTAATTCCGTAATAATCTACTTTACCAGATAATGTTGGAGAATTTATGTTTGACTCAGCTCCTTTTTGACGTCCATTTCTCAACCCATTAGAACCTCCCAATACTTTAGATCCATTTACAGAAGAAAATCCGTTAAAAATATATGCTTGATATTTTAGAGATAAATCATCTAATTTTCCAGAAACTCCAACTCCAATTTCTCTCCATGTTGTTGGCACTATACTTTTATCAACTCCTGGACGCTCAACTCCATTAAATACAGTTGGCTCATGGTATTCGTTTATTAACCCCATTGGCACCAACATCAATCCTCCTCTAAGGTTTATATTATCCGTTAAGCTATACGATAAAAATGCTTGCTCAACATAAATTTCCTTTACATGTTCCATTTCTACTTCAGTAACGAATTGAACTTTATCATTGAATTTATATCCAAACAATAAAACCATTCTATGAACATCTAATTTTCCGTTCTTACCCTGATCTCCATCTGCTTGATTGTAGTCTATCTGACCATATCCACCAATGGTAATACCTTTCTTAATCGTATTACTTAAAATACGTTGTGCACTATTTTGTTGTAAAATATCAACATTAGTTGAATCTTGAGGTGTTTGAGAAAAACCAAAAGCTGTTAAACATAAAGCTGCTAAAAGAGTAATCTTTTTCATCTTATTCTTATTTAGATTAATTATTGATTGTTAATTTCGAGTGCAAATATACACGCTCTTTTGAAACAAAAAAAGCTTATTTTTAATTAATTTAAATAAGAGTTATAAGTATCTGAATGTTAGCTCAATGGTAGTGATTAAAAATATCCGAAGCTTTATTATAAGATGCTTCGAAAGCCATAGGACTAACATTTGTTATTGCTTTTTGAGCTGTAAAATAAGACAATACCTTTTCTGTAGGCATATTTCCTGTAAGTTCATCTTTTGCCATTGGGCACCCACCAAAACCTTGTATAGCTCCATCATAACGTGTGCACCCTGCTTTATAAGCAGCATCTATTTTTTCATGCCATGATGTTGGCGTAGTATGTAAATGAGCACCAAACTCGATGTTAGTGTATTTAGGTATTAAATTTGAAAAGATATAACTAATATCTTCAGGGGTTGAAGATCCAATAGTATCTGAAAGTGATAATATTTTAACTCCCATATTAGACAGTTTTTCAGTCCACTCTCCTACTATTTCAACATTCCAAGGATCACCATAAGGGTTACCAAACCCCATAGATAAATAAGCAACTACTTCTTTATCTGTTTTATTAGCGATGTCTAGTATCTCTTTTAAACTCTCTATAGATTGAGCTATCGTTTTATGCGTATTACGCATTTGAAAATTTTCAGAAATTGAAAATGGATATCCTAAATATTTAATTGGTTTATGTTCTGCTGCTGCTTGAGCACCACGAACATTCGCAACAATAGCTAATAGTTTTGTTTTCGTTTGTGATAAATCCAACCCTGCTAAAACCTCAGCAGTATCTACCATTTGTGGTATTGCTTTTGGAGATACAAAACTACCAAAGTCTAACGAATCAAAACCACAATTTAATAATGATTGTAAGTACTTAATTTTCTTTTCCGTAGGAATAAACATCTTAATCCCTTGCATTGCATCACGAGGGCATTCAATTATTTTAATTTGTTTATTCATTGGGCTTGAAAGTTTGTGTAAAAATATGATTTTTACACAAACTTTCAATAAAATCATTCGATAGAATTATAAACTAGATACTTTCTATAAAATAAGATTTTTATATAACACTGATTAAATTACTCTTATGGCATACACTTACATTTTAAGTTTATTTTAGTCTTCTAAAAATCAACTTAAACTGCTTCTTTAAAAGTGTTAAGATAAAGCTTACATATTTTTTTCATTGGGTATGCTGTTGCTGCTTTATAATTTATTTTCCCTAACTCGATTCTATAAATATCATTAAGCACCATTTTTTGGATAGCCATAGCTAAGCTTTCTACATCAGCTTTCTTAAAAAATTCTCCTATATACCCCTCCTCAAGAACAAGTTCTTTTAAGTCGCCTATATTAGGTAATATAACTGCCTTACCATAACTCCCTGCTTGATGTAAAACTCCTGAGCTCCCCGTTGTAGATGTATACGGAAATACAACTACACTACTTTCTTTAAATAATGTTGAAACATCCTCTTCCTCAACATAACCTGTAAAAGTTAATCCTTTTACATTCCTGTATGCTTTTTTAACAGACTCAAGATAATTAGGTGTATTTGGATTATTTGTGCCAGCTATTACTATTTCTAATACCTCTCCTGTTCTTTGTCTTACTCTTTTTACCGCTTCAATTAAGATTTCTACTTTTTTATATGTTCCAAATTTACCAAAGGTCATTATTTTTTTTGACCCTTTTTGAGTTCTATATTTTGGGGCTTGTAGTATTTCAAATGTTCCGTGAGGAATTACAACTACATTTTTAGCTTTATATTTTAATTCCAAAATTCGTTTGTACTTTGGAATTGTAACAACAACTTTATTTGCTCTTAAAAGTAATTTAGTTAGTAAATAACCTATGAATTTATAAGTCCCCATTAACAAATTGTTTTTAGCAAATCCAGTATTTTTCAAATCTACTGTCTCCAATATATTATGAATTAATACCGTAGTGTTAGTTCCAAATAATCTAATTAACATTGGTAGCATTAATCCTAATGATGCAGCAATTTTTTTGTCCCCAAACTTCATAAACTGTAGGTTAAATAAAACCTGATCTGGTTGAGTTTTTTGTATTGCTTTGAAAACTGAAAATATCGTTTTATAACTATTAAAGCTCCAACATTCGATTATACGAACTTTTTCAGAATATGGGAAATCTAACGTTTTATCATCAATAGTTTTGTCGCAATATAAAATTACTTCATCAATACTTTTATTTTGAACAAAATGTTTTACCAAATGATATGCATACTCATTTAACGTTACTTTACTAGGTGGGAATGAAGTTACAATGCCTAATTTCATAATAATATTTTTAAGTTATACTTAAAGGTATATTTTAACGAAATAGTAAAGTGTTTTGTTTCGATGGCTGAATAATCTCTATCGACGAGTAGATCTTTTTTTTCTAACTATATACTTATAAAAGAAAAATAGGGTTATTATAACCAAAAGTAAGCTTATATAAAAATGATTGAAATAATCGAATATAGAGATTTCAAGTTCATTGTTAGCATGTATTATGAATTTAGTAGCTTCTTTTTTATTTCCGTTTATATCTATAAATCCATAATTTTTTTGAGGATTAATTTTTTGAGGAAGGCTTCCAAAAATAGAAGTATTAATACTTGGAAAGTCGTATAATGTCCAACTCACAAAATTATTTAGAGATGATTGATGAAATTGTTCTTGCATTTTTTTATAATAAATTGCTTGATCAATTTCTGTATTACTAAAAGGAAACCAAAAACTATTATAAGAATGCTTCCCAAATTCTTGCAAAACTAGCTGTTTTTTTGTTTTCATTCTTAAGTTAGTATATTCTTTTGAAAACTTAGAAGCTTTTTTATAGTAATGAAAAGATAAAACATCTACATTGTTTTCTAGTAATTGCGCATATTTAATATCACTCCAACCAATGGTTATTGGTGTATTATCATCATATAATTTAATTCGTTCACTAATAAATTTTAACCAATCTAATACTTTCTTTTCCTTTGTATGAGCAAAATCTAAGTCAGGTTCATTTTTTATATCATATTGCAAAATAGCTTTATGTTTTTTTATTTTTGGAATTATTTGTTCTAAATGGCGATCACACAAAGAATAATCAATTATATTATAATTGCTATAAAAATCAAAAAAAGTAATAATAACTTTTAATGACTTTTTTTCAGCTAAGTCAAGAGTGGTTTTTAGATGATTAATTTTCTCTAATGAAACTTCTGTTCCACCAAAATTATTATAAGGAATAAATATTCTTACAGTATTCAATCCAAGGCTTTTAATTAATTCGAAATCTTTATCAATTACAGATTCATCATATTTATTCCAAAAGTCTAACCATGGTGTTTTTTGAGGATAATAATTAATACCTTTAATAGAAAAGTCTATTACATCATTCCTTTCAATAATTGATGTTGTGTTATTCTTGTCAAAATGATTCGTTTTTATAATATGCCTAATTCTCCAAAAACCGTCTTCTAATAATAAAACAACATCATAATCATTAAATGATTGCTCGCTATGAATGAACACTCCATTTTGGCTTACATTAATCACCTCTTCAACCTTAATATCTTTCAAAAAAACTAATTGCCCATCTTCAGAAAAAAACTGAACATCTATATTATGTTGTAAAGAAGTTGATTCAACTGAAATTTTATTTTTATAATTGTATTGAATCATTTCAGTAAGCTTTACCTGTGCTGAATCTGTATAAAAGTCCTTAAAAGAGTTTATATCATTATGCTTCAAAGCATAACTTTTAACATACCAGGCATTCAGGTAATCTTTCTTGATGTTTTTTAAAACTTCTGGGTTTAATTTTCTTCCTTTGGAATTATTCGTATTGAAGCTAAGATTAGGTAAGTAATAATCGTTGTTTTTTAATTCAATGTGTAATGAAGTACTCCTATCAGCACCAGAATTAAACTCATAATAAATTTTTGAAAGCACAGAAATTATTAGAAAATTTATAAATATAAACACAATGAGTATACACACTTGTTTGATATGTCTTCTTGATACGTTCACTTATTATTTTAATTTATATACAATGTTAATAATATTGCTTTTGGCAAATCCTTTTATAGAAGCTAAAATCTCAAGTTTTTGTGCTTTTTCAGGATGCAAACATTGTATTTGAGCAATACCATTTATAGTTTCCTTATAAATTTTAAGTGTATTAAATCCCCTTTTTAATAAAAAAGAGACTATTGTTCCATTTTTAATTATACTTCCGAACTGATCTCTAATTACTGCTGTTGTTAACGTTGACAATCCCTTACCATCAGCATAAGAATGGATGCGATTCAAATCTAATTTAAAATCTAAAGGTTTTAATGCAAGAATTTCAAGTTTCATAACAATCTTTTTTAAGTTATACTTAAATTTATTATATAAAAATTAAAAAACATATCGATTTCGACGAAGCAAAGAAACCTATAGTTGAATGGAATCATATTTTTTCTATTTCAGAAATCAACTTATAAGTCTTAAATAGAAAGACTAATTATATACATTACCTTTTAAATGAGCTAAGCATTCATTAGGATTTACATAAATTTGAATTCCCCCCATATTACACAAATATCTAAAAAACTTATTAGTATAAATACAATCATTATACTAACCTTATTTTAGAATGTTTTTTTAGTTATGTTTACGTATTATTTTAATTTATATACAATGTCAATACTATTGCTTTTAGCAAATCCATCTATATAAGCTGTTACTTTAAAGTCTTGCGCTTTTTTAGGATGTAAACTAAGTGCTTTTGCTATCCCATTTATAGTTTTTCCGTGTACCTTAAGCATTTTATTATCCCCATTTAAAACAAAAGATACAAGCGTTCCGTTTTCGATAATATTCCCAAACTTATCTTTTATTACAGACGTTATTAGTGTTGTTAATTCCTTTCCATCAGCATAAGAATTATTTCTATTAAAATCTATTTTAAAGTCTACAGGGTTTGATGCAAGTATTGTGGATTCAAATTCTTTTGAAGTTATATAATCACTTTTTGAATGAATAAATATTTTACCTGTTTTGGTTTTGCTAAAAACTTTCCTATGATGAATAATTTCTGATAAATCATT
>Ga0209396_1000072_pt1 | contig 148818 bp, 111 predicted proteins | sample GOMGulsemesocosm_6_FD_184638 | JGI IMG/M metagenome (GOLD analysis project Ga0209396, IMG submission 184638) | Methane-oxidizing microbial communities from mesocosms in the Gulf of Mexico - GOM8C Gulf of Mexico (SPAdes) (version 2) | ecosystem: Environmental > Aquatic > Marine > Cold seeps...
ACAACTAGTTCGCGTAAATATCAAAGAGCCAGAGATCGCTTCTCAATGTAGAGCTCGTACATAAGTACGCATTTATTTCTTTGTGTTATTATTTTTGTTGTTGACAAGGGGGAGTCCACATAAGTTGGCTAGTTCCGCTTCGCTTCACATTTTAGACAACTACAATTTTCCCCTTAACAGGGCGTTATGTTTCAGGAGGTTAAATTATGTCTATTAGCTTAATTTCAGAAAATTCATGGAATAGTATTCTAAAAATTCAAGAAGAGGCTTATACCGATATTTTACCTGAAGATCTAAATGTACTTAAAAGTAAGTGGATTTCATCCCCCAATACTTGTGCTGTTTACTTAAATAGTGACAATAAGATCTTAGCTTATCTATTAGCCCATCCATGGGCGAATGAAGTACCACCTAAGTTACATGAAAAGACCCAGATCACTAATAGCATAAATCTATATTTACATGATTTGGCTTTAGCGCAAGAGGCGAGAGGCAAAGGTATAGCTAAGAACTTAGTAACTAACTTAATAGATAAGGCCAAATCACAGGGCTTCGCTAAAATATTTTTGGTAGCTGTTCAAGGATCAGATATGTTTTGGTCTAAGTTTGGATTTATAGTTATACCTAATGCGTTAATTTGTCCGAGTTATGGGAATTATTCCAAATTAATGACATTAGAGTTAACGACATAACAAGGATTTTCAAGTCGGACAAATTACAGTTGGCTTTTTGCTCCTTCGTCGCTTATTTTAGCCAACCATTATTTGCCTCTTAGTGGGGCTATACAAGGATAGTTATTTGAAAACTCTATTTATGGTAATCTTTTTTACTGTAATCTCTGCTTCAGCCAATACAGGAGTTATAGTCAATATACTTCCTGATCCATTAACACTACCAAATAGCTGTAAGACAAATGGAAGCACGGAAAGTGAACCTTTTGGAGTGACTTATTTATGTCGCACTTTCGATAATAAAAAGTATTGGTTAGATTTTCGACTTAACGAGACAGATTTAGTTGCTAATCTACATAATGATTCAACTATTTTAGATATTATTGAAACTGATTTGTATCCTTACATTTTTTATCAAATTACGGTACAAGGCTCAGGAAGTAAGGTAGAGCTCATTTCATATTGCACCTATGATGTTTTTATGGATTTGTTTGGTGATTATGATGACGCCTTTAAAAAATCCCTTGTTTCACAATTAGGTGGATAGTATGTATAACAAGGACTATGGTTCAAATACACGCTTTTCAATACAAAAACTAATGAAAAATAAGTTTTTATAGTTCCGCTCTTATGCCTTCTTTGTGGCAGCTAGTAACCTTAGAAAAATGAATACTGGTAGTTTTCCCTTCACCAAAGCTAACATCAAAAAAGTGCGCGTTTCCGACGTTAACTATGGGCCATTCTTTAGGTCATTTGATCGCTAAAATAGGACAAGCTTCGATAGCTAGTTAAGAGCGATTTCAGCTTAAAGCAGTCATAATCAGTAAAAATTGAAATCTATCCATCTGTGCCTTTGAACAAGATTAATTTAACTGGGACTAGAATTAACTAACTTCCTAGACGAAATTTTTTTCGCCTACCTTAATACCCATCATCATGCCCTAACTTAAAAATAAATATTTAAAACCGGATATTAAATATGTTTCTCTGCGATTTGAGCAGCACCTAAGTTAAATTTCAGTAATTATTTCAGAATTTCGACTATATTTATGAAATCAACGATGAATACTTATGTTAAGGGCAACAAATGCTGATACGGATATTACTATGTTTCTTACTCATTACTGTTAACTTTCAAATTAATGCAGCGGAAAAGAATAGCTCAGGCGGTTTTATAGATGTAAATGTTTACCCATATTTGTCTGATGTTGATTTTGATAATACCATCACGTTTAATATTGGCGCTAAACTCAAAAATCGCTTTTCATATTTTGCTTTAACTAACTTTGGTAATGAAAAAGGTGAAACGGCATTAGGCGATCTCAATACTTTTTACACGGAACAAAATATCCGTTGGCAAGTTAGTGAAAAGTCCCCGATTGATCTGACCCTGCAAATGAATTTCCGCTCAGGTGATGACAATGACCGATACAGATTAGGGTTTCGATGGCGGATAAATGATACCCAATTATTTGACTCTGCCTTCAAGGCGATAAACCTAAGTTGGTCAATTAATTTCCATGTGAAGCAATTTGATAGTACATCTGCGAATGTATGGCAAATGGAGCATGTTTTTCGAATGACGTTTCCAACTATTGATAACCGACTTTACTTGGCTGGTTTCATTGACCATACCTTTAATGAAAACTTGTCAGACAATGTACCAAAAAATCCAATGGTTGGTGAGATACAACTTGGTTATAGAATAGTAGAAAACCTGTTTGTCATCGTCGAGTATCGCGTTAACGAATATCGTCGTTCTGATGTAAATAACATGGCAGTGGGCTTGGAGTATTTAATTAAATGGTAGGCGATACAATGAAAAATCATACAGGTAAAACATTTTTTATATTTATTTCTTATATTTTTATGTTTTTTTGCCCTCAGATCTTAGCGACTGAATATACAATCGGCTTGGCAACTTGGTCAGGCTACCCTCAATGTGTGCAAGGCTTTAAAGATGCGCTAGCAAATAAAGGGCTTGTAGAAGGCAAGCAACTGACCTTTATTCAAGGTGAAGTTGGTGCCGACAAAGTACTGCAAAGAAAAGTTGCAAACAACTTAAAAAAACAAAATATTGATTTGGTTTTTTCCCTGACAACACCAGGCACAACAATAATAAAAGAAATTATTCCCACTAATACGCCCATAGTCTTTTCTATTGTGACTTATCCGGCTGACTCCGGCCTAATAGAGTCTTTTGAATATTCAGGCAATAACTTAGTTGGCACCAGCAATTATGTGCCTTTATTTCACTCTATTGATTTACTTTTAGGTGTACTACCAACAACAAAAAGTGTCGCTATTTTTCATCGCAAAGGCGAGCCAAATTCAAAAATTCAAACAGCTAACTTATATCGCTACTTTAAGAAAAAGGGCATTAAGGTAACTGATGTTGCGGTAGAAAGTATTAAAGAGCTAAAAGTGAAAGCGAAGGCGTTGGTCAATAACGTTGATGTCTTTGTTACCACCACGGATACATTGATACAAAGTGGTGGAGAACAGGCCTTGATAGAGCTTTCCTTAACTCATAAAATCCCTATTTTAAGCGCTAATAAAAAAGGTATTGAGGAAGGTGCAACTTTTGGTGTTGTCGCCGACTTTTATCAGTTAGGTAATATGGCAGGTGAAATGGCTGCAAACATCCTTTTAAATAAGGTTTTACCGGAAAGTATTGAGTCAAAACTACAAGAGCCGCCAACCTATTTATTCAACAAAAAGAGTATGAAGCAGTTAGACATTAACCTTCCTGAGCAATTAGACTTTAAAGTTCAATGGACAAAGTGAGAAACCTCTTTTCATGAAACTAATTCCTAAAGTCATCGCTATTTGTGTATTAGTTGCCCTAATTGTTATCAGTACTTTAGGGTATTTTGTTTTTTCTTATCTAAAATATGATCGTGTAGAAACCACAGATAAAGGGATGAATAGTGATGTATCTTTCATGGCTGCTCATCTGGAAGAACAACAAAAAAAAATAGTAAACATTAGCCAAATCATAGCGCGCAATAGACAAGTAATAAAAGCTCTAAGTTTGTTCGAAAATCGTGGTATTAGCCAAGAACTAAATGACATGATCGAAATTTACCCCTTCATTAATTATATTATTGTTACTGAATTAGATGGCACTGTTTTTTCTACGAGTACCCGTGATGGCAATAAAAAAAGAATAAATGGAGAGGAACTTTTACTGAAAAATATTAACAGCCATTCTCTTTATGTTCCAGATAATAACAAGGTGGTACGCATAAGTTCTATTGGTGAAGATGAGTATTTATCTTTGCTTGGGTTGGAGGATGACATAACTCAGTGGTACAGCGTTAATATTAATAAAAGAGGGAAGGTTATTGGTAGGTTAGTCATTAGTATTGACTGGCGACGTATCATGATAAAACAATTAGATGAGGATATTAACGCACTAGCTAAATCTAAAGACTCTCTAATTGGTGCAATTATAATAAATGAGGAAAATGAAATTATTGTTGCTAGGTACAACAACAAAAACTCTCTCGTTACAAACCATCAAGAGAATACTCAGTACAAAAACATTCCCAATGAACTTTCATCCCAAAAGCAATTAATCGTTGGGCAAACAGAGCTGACTTCATTGCTGATATTCAACAGACACATTGAATTGAAAGTTATTCAAACCTTAAGTAGAAACATTCTTATACTGGGCATAGTTAGTGTATTGGTTATGAGCACCTTACTCTATTTCTTATTAGGCAAAACTTTATTATATCGAATAGAACAACTGCATAGGTTTACTAAAGGAATAAGCCAAGGTGTATTGGATAATCAGGTAGAAGATCTTGGCAATGATGAAATAGGTGAATTGGGACGGGTATTCAATATTATGGTCAATAAACTCGGCAAGAATATGACTTCTATTGAAAACTTAAATAATGAATCTGAGTTAAGACAGGCAGCGCTAGATAAGCTCAAAGAAAGCAGTGACCAATTATCACTAGTCATTGACAGCACATCGGCAGGGATTTGGGATTGGCATATAAAAACTGGCGAAGTTGTATTTAATGAACGTTGGGCTGAAATAATAGGTTTTACCCTTGACGAATTGGCTCCTTGTGACATTAATACATGGAAAAAATATGTTCATCCTGACGATCTAAAGCATTCTGGTAAATTATTAGAGCAACATTGGAATGGAGAAACTGAACGGTATAACGTTGAAGCTCGAATGAAACATAAAGCAGGTCATTGGATATGGGTACTTGACTCAGGGAAAGTGGTGGAATGGTTCGAAGATGGTAAACCTAAACGTATGATAGGTACACATCTAGACATTACAGTCCGAAAAAGCAACGAAAAGATGCTTGTAAAAGCAACAGAGGAAGCACGGCAAGCTGTTATTGCAAAAAGTGAATTTTTAGCCAGTATGAGCCATGAAATACGTACACCAATGAATGGTGTACTTGGTATGTTAGGCTTGGTTATAGATACAGATTTAAATGAAGAACAACAGCACCGAGTCAATATTGCCATGAGCTGTGCGAGATCATTACTCAATTTAATTAATGATATTTTAGATTTTTCTAAAGCAGACGCTGGAAAGGTGGAATTAGAAAGTATTGATTTTAACTTACGCAATATGCTGGGTGAATTATCTGAAGCTATGGGATTACAGGCCCAAGTTAAAAACATTGAACTTATCCTAGATGTCACAAAAATTGAAGAGTCTATAGTGAAAGGTGATCCTAGTCGGCTAAGACAAATAATATCTAATATCGTTAGTAACGCGACTAAATTCACTGCTAAAGGTGAAATTGTTATCAGTGCAAGTTTACTTCCTAGTGATGATTCATCATGGCGTTTTAATTGTATTATCAGTGATACAGGACTTGGCATTCCAGATGACAAGATTTCTTTATTATTTGACTCATTTAGTCAAGTCGACTCTTCCACAACACGTAAATTTGGTGGCACAGGCTTGGGGTTAGCTATTGTAAAAAAACTTTGTAACTTAATGGGAGGCAACATTAGCGTGACCAGTGAAGAAGGTAAAGGTAGTTGTTTTAATTTTGATGTCATCTTGCAAAAAAGTAATAAATCTCAAAAGGTAATGCCTAAAGTTGATATAAAAAATTTAAAATTACTTATCGTAGATGACAATGAGACCAACAGAGAGGTTATACGAGGACAACTTGAACACTGGGGATCGACTGTTTTCGAAGCTGACAGTGGTCAAATGGCAATAGCACTTTGTGAGCAAGAGTGCAGAAGTGATAACAAGGCGCCTTTTGATGTCGCATTTCTAGATATGCAAATGCCCTACATGGACGGCGCTGAATTAGGCAAACGTATTAAGAGTGATAAGCGTTTTGAAAACATGAAACTAGTAATGATGACTTCAATGGGGCATATTGGAGATGCTCGTTATTTTGCTGATTTAGGCTTTGACGGTTACTTTCCTAAGCCAACAACGACGGCTGATTTGTTTGGTGCACTATCTGTCGTGGCAGAAGGAGGAGAGGTACTTGAAGACGCTAACCCCCTAGTTACTAGTCATTATTTAAAAACATTAATTCCAGAAAAAGATGAATGTTCCAGCCATTCTCAATTAGATAATATTAAAGGATCACGAATATTATTAGTAGAAGATAATCGTATTAATCAAATGGTTGCAAAGGGTATTCTGAATAAACTAGGTTTACACTTTATTGATATTGCCCATAATGGTGTTGAGTGCTTAGAAAAATTAGCACAAGAAAAGTCCACACTGAATTTCGATGTAGTACTGATGGATTGCCAGATGCCTGAAATGGACGGATATGAAGCTAGCCGACAAATACGAGCTGGCAGAGCGGGGGAATTAAATACAAACATTCCTATTATTGCGATGACAGCCAATGCCATGGCGGATGATAAGCAAAAGTGCCTTGATGCTGGCATGGACGATTATTTATCTAAACCCATAGATGCAGATTTGTTAATAGTGAAATTATTACATTGGTTAGCAGTTGATTCAGAAAGCAACACCTAAACAGCCTTTGAAAAACTATCAATTATCCTAATGTCCGCTGTGTCAGAACAATTCCTATAGATAAACAAAGGTTAACGTCAGCTTTCGTTATCAGAGAAGGTCTTTTTGATGCTGATTTAGAGTATTAGAAAAGGTTGGCTATGTGGCAGTTAGTGACCTTAGAAAATGAATACTGGTAGTTTTTTCACCAAAAGCTAACGTCAAAAAAGTGCGCAGAGAAGAAGTAAGAGTTTTACATTGTGAGTGATTGTCGAGGTCAACTTTACACCAGTTAGTTGACCTAAGCAGGTCGACAGCCAACTAAATAATCATTGGCAAAGCGGACGTTCCAAAAATCAGTTCTGTGGCTAATTACATGATCAAAAAAGCATAATACAGTTATAGAATTAGAACAATATCTATGTCTGTGGAATTCAATTTTTGGACGTTAACTATTGCTACATACGGCCTTGATTTACGTGTAAATACTTCATAAACAAGCTGTGCATCCATCCTAGAACCCATGTTCCAGCCAAGACTTTACATGAATATAAATCAAACACGACGTATACTCCCTAGTTGAACACTCATGCTTGAATTTTGATATTAAGTATTTAAAAATAAGGGTAGTCACTATATAATAAAATAGAAAGGTAAAGTCAATTTGGCTTCGTATTAATTTCGATGTAATGGGCGACAATAATAGAAAGCGAGCGTTGAATCATAACGAAAGTCATTTCTGGTAAGTCAATGTGTTTTTATATAAAGGGTTGTGTTATGGCGAAAAAGTGTCCACATTGCGGGGAAAAAACTGTCGAATTAAAGGCTTATTTCAGAAACAAAAATAAGTGTGCTTCTTGTGGCATGGGATACAGATTGGGAATGAATTTTAAAAGGTATGCATGTACAGTTATTGGTTTATACTTAATATCCATTTTAGTTGATGCTTCATATACTTTAGCTATAATTATTCTAGCTTTACTTGTATCTTTCACCCCCAAAAAATCAAACTAATTCACGATTATCAATACTAAGCCTGATGATAGGTTTAGTATTGATAATACTCTATTTGTTAATCATTAACCTCTTTTGAATTTCATGGAAACACTGTAAGATTTTATCGGTTCTGATTGAGGGATTTTTAAGTCAAATATAGTATCAACAGAGTTGCCATTGAATACAAATACTAAACATCCAGCAGCAAACAACATGTTAATTTCCTTTCATAAGTTGATTAAGACAATAAGTTAAAACACAGTTTAAGCTCTCTAGATTGGCCCAAAAATCACACTGTAGTTTTAGTTTTAGTTTCATTTATAGCTGCGCGAGCTTTTCTTCTATAAATTTAGTATTTGAAAAATCAGAAGTCTTAAATAATACCTCTCCATTTTTTACAATCACTAAGCTTGGTAAATCTTTGACTTTGTACTGGTGAAATACACTATTACTGACATCTATCGCCATAGGATATTTTATCTGATATTTTTTTACGTAACTGGCTAGCTCGGGTTTACCTGTCCATAGTCTAGATATGATCCCTTGCCATTGAATATGATCAAATTGCACGATGAATTTATTGACTGAATGCTGAGCATTAATACATTGCTGTGATATGGCTGGGCGAGAGTCTTTAAGGTACCAATCACACCAGGTAGCGGTAAAAAATAATGCGTGCGGCTTGTTATCATTAAGGTTAAGGGCAATGGTTTCTTCGGTTTCTGTAATAGCTCCTTCGGCAAGGAGGTCTAATGGTTTGTCATTGCTGATCAAGGCTACTTTATTATCGAGCATGGTATCGGATTTATGGCCGATATGAACTAGATTCATTTGCTTGTCGAATAATAAATGGTACGGGGTGCCTAGTAATCTAAAGGCTTTTGCCAAGTCTCCGTTGTTATCTATTGCCATAGCCATAGATAAACCAAACTCTTCCTGTATGTTACGTACCGCTGATAAGTCGTCATTTATCCCTAAATTTATGGCTATTACCGCTAAGTCGTCACCGTACTCTTGAGTTATTTGTTCAAAATGAGGCATCTGTTGTCGGCAAGGCTCGCACCACGTCGCCCAAAATTTTAAATATACCGGCTTTATTCCTTGGTATTGTTTAAGGGTAACCACTTCGCCTGAAGTTAGATATATCGGCATATTTAATAATTCTTCAGATAAGTTAGAAGCCTTAGCAACGGATAATACCGTTGTAAGTAAAATCGCGATAAAGGCCATTAGCAGTAGTTTTAAGGTTGGCATGGAACATCCTGTTATTTGAAATTAATTCTATGCTAACTGTTTGAGTCGCATTGAAGATAGGCGTACTTTACGCGAAATAATGCTTGTCGGAAGTGCGAGTATTACCTTATATTGATGAATAATATTCACGAATTATAAAGATTATGGATAAGTTTAGAACTATCGCGTTATTTATGTCGACTATTTCGACAGGGAGCTTTGCTGCCACCGCTAAAAAGCATGCGACTGACCCTTCAACAGTGAGCAAAGCGATTAAAAGGTTAGAAAGCCAAGTCGGGATGCAATTGTTTTACCGCTCCACCCGGCAGTTAAGTTTAACCTCAGCCGGGCAGAAATATGCCGATACGGTAGGCACGCTTTATCATCAGCTTGAATCGTTCGAAGACGAATTGAAATTAGCCAATGACAGTTATAGCGGATCGCTAAAAATTAATTTGCCAGTGTCATACGGGCGAATGTATGTATTACCTATGCTGTGCCAATTCAAAAAAGTTTATCCTGATATCAGCTTAGATGTCAGCTTTAATGACGAATACGTTGATATGATAAGTGATGCGGTAGATATATCCATAAGAAGTGGCACCCTAGCTGACAGCCGATTAGTCGCACAAAAACTTAGCCCAATGGAATTTGTCTTATGTGTTGGAAGTGAGTTAGCTGAATCAAAAAAAATTGATATGTCAGATGAATGTTTAGCAGAGCTGCCATGGATATTATTTCGTTTCAAACAATCAGGTAAAACGATGCCGATAAACTTTTCTTATAAAGGTCGTAACATTGCCATTGAACCCAAAAGTTCAACGACAGTTGATGACGGTGAGGCTATGGCTAAAATGTGCGCCGAAGGTTTAGGGCTTACTTTAATGCCCCATTTTACCGCTAAAGAAATGGTTGCTGCGGGTCAAATTAAAGTCGTGGCAAAGATTGATGGCTTTGAAAATTCAGGAGTCTATATTGTTTATCCTAAACGAGAGTACCTACCAAAGCGAACCCAAGTATTTATTGAGTTTGTTAAAAGTTACCTTGAACAAATAGGGGAAACGCCAAGGCATACTTGGTTAAAAGAGCAATAGAATCGCTATATCATGCTCAATAAAAAAGCCTCTATAATTTATATAGAGGCTATATATGGTTAATTAATTCAGGGTTGTTTTATAAAAAACTGGTGAACTCTAGCCATATTATAAAGATTGATGAGGGCCGAACACTTCGTAATGAATACGAGTTTCAGCTACGCCTGAAGTGAGTAATTTATTCTTAGCAAATTGCATAAAGCCAATGGGGCCACACAAATAAAAGTCCCCTTGGTGTATGGGTAAAGCAAGCTTAGTGAAGTCCATAACACCCTGAGATATATGTGGCAGTGCTTGTTCTTTATTTTGATACCAAATATGCTGTTGCCAGTTATTCTTCTTTATTATTTCTGTGGTGCGTGGTGCAAATGAATGTTGTTCGCTACTTTCACAAGCATGTAAATAATGCACAGCCTCTTCATAGTTTTGCTCAGCTAACGTTTCTAACATAGCTTGCATGGGAGTAATGCCGACACCCGCAGAAATTAATACCACCGGCTTTTTACGGTTAACAAAGAAAAAATCACCTGCTGGCGCGTATAGATTAACTTCATCACCTATTTTAATTTCATCATGTAAGTAATTCGACACCTTACCTGGAACACCCTTGGTTTCTCGCTTAACTGAAATTCGATAAGTCTCGCCATTCGGCTGAGCCGATAATGAATACTGGCGAATTTCTTTATATTCACCATCAACAGGAGTTACTTCAATACCTAAGTATTGACCTGGAGAAAAACTAATAACACCTTTTTGGTCAACAGGGGAAAAAATGAAGCTTTTTACCAGTTCAGATTCAACAATTTTATCAATAACTTTGAATGCCCTAGCATTTCTCCAACCGCCCGTACTCGCTGCACGTTGCTGATAAAGTTCAGCTTCTCTATCGATAAAAATTTGTGCTAAAAATTGGTAAGCCGCAGTCCAAGCGTCTTCGACATCAGCACTAAAAGCATCTCCAGTGAGTTCACGAAGTGTTTCTATTAAATGGTGACCTACCACTTGATAATGTTGAGGTTGAATATTTAAACTGGTATGTTTTTGCGCAATTCGTTCTACAGCGCTTTGTAATACCGCGACATTTTCAATGTTTTTTGCATAGGCCGCTATCGCTTCAAAAAGTGCGACTTGTTGCTTGCCGTTAGCTTGATTCGACATATTGAAAATATCTTGTAACTCAGGTTCATGGGAGAATAAGCGCTGATAAAAGTATTTAGTTAAGGCCGGTCCTGCATTTTCTAGTAGTGGGATAGTGCTTTTTATTATCTTTATATGTTGTTCAGTTAACATTGTTATTCCTAATTTAAACTCAATTGAATCGTGTAGACATTAAAGGCAAAGTGCTTTTAATGTGATGTGTGGATGAAATTCGGGCTAGCCTCGCGGTACAAGTATTAACTCATCATTTAAATAAGCGGCCCAAGTACTATCGCGATTACTGAAAAAGTAGCGTGTAACAAAAAATAGCTTTTAATGGGCAGTTCAAAATTAGGCCGTTGGATTTGTTGATTAAGCCACTTAGGTGATTGCTGTTCATGCATTAATTGCATCAATTCTGTATCTTGAATAGTTAACATCTTAAAAACTCCCTTCACCAAAGCCGTGTAAAGCAACACAACGCAGCACATAACCAATTTTCAATAGACCAGCAAAAATTATCGTGGCGATATGTGCAGAAATTTGTACTGACATAGCAAATAGTTCATCAAAAGCAAAAGTGACACAAATACTTGAGGTAACCACAATGAAAGAAATGATCATCAGGTAGTTCCCTAAAATTAAACACTTTTGATAGCTCAAAGCATTCGGTGTTAGGGGTAACTGGTTAGCGATAGTAAATTGTGAATACATACTTGACTCCATATTTGCGTACTTATGTTTTCTATCTGTGTTCTCTACTTATGTGGTTGCAAAGGAAGTGCCAAGTTATTTACCCCTTTATAAACAATGGTATAGTTGAATTATCGTGATGCACGGAGTCCATATGACTCTTTATTTTTGTAGTCTTAATGACACGTTAGTGTTATTGTGTCGTTGGATAAGGAGATAAACATGAGCCAAATATCATCAAGTGCAATTATTGAATTAGCACTTAACCTCGCGGGTAGCTTAAATACCAAAGATAGGTTTGACCGACTATTAGATACCGTAAGAAAAACCATTGCTTGTGATGCGGTTGCTTTGTTGTCTTATCATGGTGAAATTCTCAAACCTATCGCATTACAGGGCTTAAGCAGAGATACTTTAGGTAGACGATTTAAGGTTGCAGAGCATCCTAGGTTTTCAACTTTGTGCAAGTCAAAAGCACCGATTCGATTTGCCGCAGACTCACCATTACCTGATCCCTATGACGGTTTGTTAGTTGACCGAACAGGAGATTTACCTGTCCATTCTTGCATGGGCTTACCCCTTTATTATGATGATAAATTGCTCGGTTTGTTAACCATAGATAGCTTAACGCCACATATTTTTGAAGACATTCCTGAGCGTACTTTAGCAGTCATTTCAGCAATGGCATCGGCAACACTCAATACAGCTTTTTTAATTGAACAATTAGAAAATCAGGCCGATCACTCTAAACGTGTGGTTACTGAGTTAACCGAAGAAGCATGGAAACGTGATGGCGGTGAATTGATCGGCGAAAGTCAGATCATGCAGCAACTTAAACAGGAAATAGATATTGTTGCAGCGTCAGACTTTAATATTCTTGTCTATGGTGAAACCGGCGTTGGTAAAGAGCTCGTTGCTCGAACGCTTCATCATAAGTCGTTACGCAAAAATGGTCCTATGGTTTATGTTAACTGTGCCGCCTTGCCCGAAAACTTAATAGAAAGTGAACTTTTTGGCCATGTTAAGGGGGCTTTTACCGGGGCTGAAAAAAACCGTGCCGGTAAATTTTCTTTGGCTAATGGCGGCACCTTGTTCTTAGACGAAATCGGGGAGTTGCCTATTGCTGCACAAAGTAAAATTTTGCGCGCCATACAAAGTAATGAAATTCAGCCTGTTGGACAAGACAACGTTGAGGAAGTGAATGTACGTATCGTCGCTGCTACTAATCGAGATTTAAAAGAAGAAGTAAAAGATGGCCGCTTCCGTGCTGACTTATATCATAGATTAAGCGTTTATCCGATCAGAGTACCGCAATTACAAGAGCGAGTGGGGGATGTACAATTACTCAGTGGTTACTTTGTCGAACAAACAAAACAAAAGTTAGGAATTACTCAGCTAAAAATAACGGCAGAAGCGATTAGCCATTTAGAGCAATATAGCTGGCCTGGCAATGTTCGCGAACTCGAACATGTGATCAGCCGAGCAGCATTAAAGGCAAGGTCACGCCAAAAGCATAAAACAATTATCGCCATTGAAAGTGCTGATTGCGGGTCCCTGAAGATGCTATCAAATGAAAAAACAGCCCAATTGAAAGAGACTACTCTGGTGAGTATAGCGTCTTCAAATATAAATCTAAGAGACGAAACCGATCGTTTTCAACGTCAACTCATTAGTCAAACGCTAACCCAAGAAGGAGGCAACTGGGCTGCTGCGGCAAGAAGGCTAACAACCGACAGAGCAAACTTAAATCGTATTGCTAAGCGATTAAATATTCAAGTGGTTAAATCTGTCATTGAAAATTAAAACCAGCTTTAACTGGTTTTAAAGCTGGTTTAAGACTTTATGATTAAAGTCCTTTACGTACTCGAATAGAAAAGTTTCTAGGTGTTTTGATACAAGGTTAGGGCAGAATTACTATTGATAAGCATTTGATGCTTAGCTTTTGTCATCGTAATATTGTCATAAACGCCGTAAATAATTGGCGAAATGAAAAACAAGAAAATAACCATGATTAATAATAAAAGTATCGTTTTATTTTGCCAATGAAGTAACTTGGTAATAATATCAACTTTAATCTTATTTTCTTGAGCTGAGGATGAATGTTGATTAATAGGAAGGGGATCTGAAATTTCATTTTCATTAGTTAAAAATGAAACCTGACAAATGAGCTTATAACCGCGTTTAGGTAAAGACTGAATAAAGCGTGGGTCTTTATGATCATCATTGAATAACTGTCTTAATTTACCAATAGCTCGACGAACAGCAGCATCAGATACGCAACGATCTTTCCAAACGTTTTCATGTAACTCTGCCATTGAAATATAACGATTTTCATTTTCACAAAAATAACTTAACACTTCTAAAACCTTAGGTTCTAGTTTAACTGAGCTACCCTCTCGACTTAATGTCATTTCGTTAGCATCTAATATGTATCCACCAATCTCAATCACTTCTGTACCTGTTATTTACTCAAACCGACTAATTTATTTCTCGATTAGCATAACATAACAAACTGATATTAACTATTGTTGGAGCTATAGTTGTTCCTTTGTAACATATTGATAAATAAGATGGTTACGCTTCGGTTACGCATCAGTTCTTCATAAGTTCATCGGATAATATTGCCTTTCATTGTTAATCAGTTTACTTTCAGCTCACCGTTCAAAGGGAATAAATAGAAAGCTATTTTAAGTTATCAATTCGCTCTATAAATTGAGAACCATAAAATATTTTTCATTAATGATATTGTTTAACTTAGTAACGAAGTAAAATTTTACCGTTTTGTTTATTCAGCCTTTTCTAATAAAAATAAGTAAATATGAAATTAAAGAAAAAAATTGTTTATCAGTGCTTAATGGGATCATCAATATTAATGTTGTTTGCTGGTTGGAATATGGGTTTTTCCAATTCACTACAGTACATAGCACGAGATTCAGTCACTATCGCTAAAGTTGAAGCTGGAGATTTTTCAATAAAAGTTGAAGGTTATGGTTCACTTCAGTCTCTTAACAAACGACTGCTAACAGCGACAAGTTATTCATTGGTGGATGATATCAAGCTAAAAGCTGGCGCTATTGTTAAAGCAGATACTGTACTTATGACACTAAAAAATCCGGCACTTGAGGCGGAGCTTCGCCGCGCACTAGCAAAATTACAAAATAGTAAAACGTCTAAAAGACAGGTCATGCTAGGTCAACAAAGAGAAACGCTTGATAACGAATCAAACTTTTCACAATTAGAAGCTGAAACTGAAATCGCTTTATTACAGGTGGATGCTGAACGCACCTTAGCCAAGTCGGGAATTGTTCCTGGTATTAAAGCCAAGCGGAATGAGTTGAAAGCTAATCAACTGGTCAAGCAAGTTAACTTAGAGAAAATAAAGCTAGAAAAAATTGCTGATGTGCATAATGAGTCGTTGTCGATTCAAGATGATTTAATTGCTCAGGCACAAGAAGAGTTTGACGTTGCCAAGCTCATGGTTGAACAATTGTCAGTTAAAGCAGGTATGGAAGGTGTAATCCAGCGTAGCTCGCTTGATTTAGGGCAAAGTGTTTCTCCTGGTACTGAATTAGCTTTGATCGGAAGTTTGTCCCCTTTAGTCGCCGAAATCAAAGTACCACAATTACAAGCCCATATGGTCGCAGCTGGCATGAAAGCTGAAATCTATACGGTAAATGGCCAAATATTAGGACAAGTTGTTCGTGTTGACCCCGTTGTAAGTGAAGGTGCTGTACAGATTGATATTCAACTAGACGAAGGGAAATATGAGGGTGTAAAACCCATGCAACTTGTTGATGCCACCATATTGGCACAAGTACAAAAAGGTGTTCACTACATTAGAACGCCAACAGGCGTAAATGAAAATAGCACAGCTTGGTTATTCAAATTAAGTGATGATGATATTGCAAGTCGTATTGAAGTGACATTTGGTAAGGCATCAGGACAACTTATTCAAGTGCTTTCTGGATTAAAAGCAGGGGATAAAATTATATCCTCGAAGCTGGATTTAGAAGACGAAACGACTCAAATTAAATTAGGTAGCTAAGATGAAAAATCAAATATTAAAAATTTCAAACATAACAAAGTCTTTTATTTCTGGCGATCAAAACACGCAAGTATTAAAAGGAATTAGCTTCTCGATTAATGAAGGTGAATTTGTTTCAATATCAGGTCCATCAGGTTGTGGTAAATCAACCTTGCTTAATATTATGGGCATATTAGATACTCCCGATAGTGGTGATTATATGATTGATGGCTTGCAAGTCGCGACAATGAACGCAAGCCAACGAGCCAAAGTTCGTGGCGACAGAATTGGCTTCGTGTTTCAGTCTTTTAATTTAATAGACGAATTTACCGTACTTGAAAATATCGCCCTGCCACTTAAGTATCGTGGCGATAGTGCAGATAAGCGCCGCACTAGAGCAATGGAGTGTTTAGCAAAAGTTAATTTAGCCGATAAAGCAGACTTGTTCCCTAGCCAACTTTCTGGTGGTCAGCAGCAACGTATTTCTATTGCCCGAGCCTTAGCAGGAAATTCTGGCATCATGTTAGTAGATGAGCCTACTGGTAACTTAGATTCAACAAATGGCGATGCAGTTATGGCGTTATTACAAGAATTAAATAAGCAAGGTACAACCATTGTACTAGTAACTCATGATCCTCGTTATGCAGATATGGCGCAACGAAACATTCAGTTGCGAGATGGTCAAATAATATCAGATGGGCATGAAACCAGTAACACCGCAGCACAAGTTGAGGTTGCCTAGTCATGTTCATTAAAACCGCATTGGCCACCTTTAAAAGAGCCAAACAATATTATTTAACCACGATATTTACGTTAGCTATTACCTTGTCTTTGGTGTTATCTGTAGTTAGCTTGGTAGATTTGGTATTTTTTGCTCCGTTACCTTATAGCCAATCAGACAATTTGTATGTATTAGAAGGTGGGTTAAAAACTACGCAGAGCGACTTTTCTGGTAGTACTAATATCCATGTTACCAATTACATTAGAGACAACAACGACGTCTTTACTGAGTTTGCCAGTTATAACAGATGGACAGACGCTAAACTCTACGACTTGCAACAACGCCCTCAAAGTAGTGTGATATTAGCGAGTGATAATTTGTTTACCCTAATGGGGGTTGAAGCCGAGTTAGGCCGGTTATTTAATAAAACAGAAACTGTCGGTAATAAACAACCCTCTGTAATTTTAGGGTATCGAACCTGGCAAACACATTATCAGGGGGATAAGGAAATTGTTGGTAAAAAAATTCAGCTAAATCAGCGTCGCTTTACCGTTATAGGCGTGGCACCTGATCATTTAGTCCTCCCTTATTATGGAAATGTTAATGATGCAGTTTGGGTTCCTCTTGATATGGATGAAGTGTGGAGCGCTGAGGGGTGTGCAAGATGTTATAGTGGCGCGTTAAAGTCTCTTGTCAGGTTAAAGAAGGGCGTCTCTGTTGACCTTGTGGCTGAGCAAATGAATTCACTTGCCTTGCAAGGAGCAAAACTACATACCCCCGATATGTTGAAGGATTACACTCCGACATCTTATCTTACGTCTGTTCGTCAGGTGATTCAGGGTGACAGTGGTGAAATAGTGTTAATGTTATTGGTGGGTGTTACCTTATTAATGGCGATAGCCTTGATCAATTTATCGAGCCTGCAATTGGCTAGAGCCATGGCTAAAATTAAAACAGTTGCGATAAGTTTCGCTTTTGGTGCAAGCAATAAGCAATTGGTGATTGAGTCGCTAAAACATAACCTTATTGTTATTGGCATAGCGGTTGGATTGGCGTTACTTATTACCAGCCTTAGTTTTTCATTGGTAGAAGTTTTAGCGTCAGGTACTATCTCACGTTTGGACAGTATAGGCATAAGCGCTAATACCTTACTATTTTCCATCTTGCTAACCCTTGGTATTGCTTTGTTATATTCTTACCTTGAATTAAAGGTTGTTAACGAACAAAATTTAACGGCTAGCTTACAAAGTAGTGGCAAAGGGGTTGGTAAACAAATGAGCGCTGGTGCAAGCCATTGGTTAATAGGTTTACAAGTCACCTTTTCATTTCTGGTATTGATAGCTGCTTGTCATGTAGTCCTGTATACCTTATCAGAAGCACTTCGCGATAAAGGGGTTGAAACGAAAAACAAGTGGTCACTCGTTGTTAACTATTCACAAATTAAAGGTGAAGATCAACGAATAAACTTGCATAAGTCTGTATTAAGCCAACTCGAAAAGCTCAATACAGTGAAAGACGTAAAAGCCATTTCTGAGTCTAAATTCCCAGATGCACGAAATAGTAATCAAGTATTCGATAATAAAGGAAATTACCTCGGTGGTGCACTAAGACCTAGGGTCGGTCCTGGTTATTTTTCGGCATTAGGCTTAGAAATTACCGGTAGTGATTTCGATGCATATGATCATGAACTAGAAAATTATCCCGTGCTAATAAATCAACGCTTGGCTGACAAAATATCAAGCAATCCCATAGACGTTGTAGGCAACAAAATTAGCTTTGACAACAAAACTTTCTATGCAGTGAAAGGTATTGTTGCGAATACGTATTTCCCAGGGAATAAGTCACTAGAAAGCATCGATGTTTATATACCCGCTGAATATAGAGGAGAGCGAGAATTTTCATTTTTGATCACAGCAACAAATGACGATCTTATTGAGCAAAAAATAAGAACTCTATTAACTAAAATTGATAGTCGTTTAGATGTAGCAAATTTGAAAACCTTAGAGCAACAGTTTGGCAATGTAAGCCAGAAGCATTTGAGTGCAGCTTACATTGCGATTGTTTTAGCATCTATCTCTTTATTAATGGTTTGCATTGGTATTAACGGTATTGTTAATTATATGGTGCAAGTGCGACGTTATGATCTTGGGGTTAAGTTAGCAATGGGGGCCGACAATAAGCGTTTGCTTAAAGATAGCCTTGTCGAGTTAATGCAGCCTGTCGTTATGAGCCTAGTGTTTGCTTTTTCATTGGGGTTTATGCTGCTTGGTTATAGTAAAATAGTACCCGATATAACCTTAGAGCCCAATTGGCTGATGATCACAGCTATTTGGTTTGGTTTTGCTTTTTTATCGCTTTTAGTTAGTTTTATTCCGGTACGTCAAGTTTTAGCCCAAGACCCTATTAAAGCGTTAAGAAACGAATAAGTCAGCTTAGCGGTTACTGCTAATCCACTTGATTATCATATAAATAATCAAGTGGATTTTTTATTTATATTTACCAAAGCAAAATCCTACAGATATTTGTATTAAAAGAAGTTAATTTAAACTTGTGTCTGTTGTTTAGGTGTAGGGGAAACATGTAATTTACCAAAACAATGTTAGTAGCTAGTGAGCAGTTACACCGGTTTAATTACAGGGGCTGCTAATTTATAGCCGGTTTACAGTAGCCCTTTTTGCCATGCATGAATTGCCGCTTGTGTTCTGTCTCTTAAATGTAATTTACTGAGAATATTACTAACATGACAACGAACCGTTTTAATCGCAATATTTAACGAGTCTGATATTTCTTGATTATTAAACCCTTCAGCGATGAGTTTTAATATTTCTAACTCCCTGACACTTAATTGAGAATGGGGTGGAGTAATCTCTTTATTGCTCGGCTGCATTTCTTCGACAATTCTTTTCGCCACAATAGGCGCTAATACGGCTTGGCCTGATGCCGCTTTTCTTATGGCGTCAGCTAATTCTATCGGTTCAATATCTTTCAATAAATAGGATAGGGCACCGGACTTTATTGCCGGGAATATATATTCGTCACTATGAAATGAAGTCAGTACAATCACTGTAGATTGCGGACTAATTGCTTTTATTTTACGAGTGGCTTCAATACCATTCATACCCTCGCCAAGGTTTAAGTCCATTAAAATAACATCGGGCACGAGCGTTTCAACCTGTTCAATGGCCTGTTTTGCATTTGCTGCGCTAGCGATAATTTCAATATCAGCTTGGAGATTCAAAAATGTTTCAATACCTTGGCGTACCAATTCATGATCATCAACAATGAGAACCGATATTACTTCTGCTGGCGATAGTTGTGCGTTTTTTTGATTAGGCAATGGGAAGCTCCAAGTTCACGTTAAAACCATTTTCATTATTTACATGTAATGTACCATCGAGGGATTCAATTCTCTTCTGCATTAAGCTTAACCCCTGACCAAACTCTACCTTATTATTAAGGTTATTGAGATTATCAGTTATACCATCATCCGCTATCTGCCAAACTATTCTTTGTGCATTGTGTGAAAGTTTAATGGCGACGCTTTTCGCATTCGCGTGTTTACTAATGTTTTGTAAAGCTTCCATAATACTTCTGAAAATAACCTGCTGTTGTATTTCAGTTAACTCAAACTCAATGTTAATATCGCTTGATATGACAGTGGTATTATCTTTTTGCCAATTATCAAAGGCTGTTATCAATGCTTCTTTTAAATTACTGCCAATTTGAATAGGGCTTAAGGTGAATATTAAGTCATTCACTTGTTTAAAAGCCGTTCGGTTTTGTTTAATGGCTATGGCTATACTTTCTTTTGCGCCGTTTATATCCTGATCAATTTGATGAGCGGCAGCGCTTAACTGTAAATTCGAGGCAAATAATTGCTGTTTTACCGTGTCATGTAGTTCGGCAGCTAAATGTTGTCTTTCTTCAATACTCACTAAATGTTTGAGCTCTTTCTGATGTTTAGCTAATTTTTCCGCCATGACATTTAAGCGCTGAAAACTTATGTCTATTTCATCACTACCCGACGTTGTTATTCTGCTGGTAAGATTGCCGTTGCCCCAGTCTTCTATGGTCCTATATAAGTGCTGATAACGTTTGGTCATGACTCTTGCGACTAACCAACCGAGAATAAATGTTGACGGTAAAATCCAGAAAAAACTGGCTAAGGTATTAAAGAGGGAAAATTTTAAAGCGCGAACAATTGATATATAAAATAATGGCGCATTATCTTGCTGATATTGCCATGACTGCCAACTGAGCGTTGCCCCTATTATTTCTTCTTCGTCGTTGAAAACACTATTGATCACTAAATAATTATTTTCACCGAGCGGTTCAATACCACTATTAAAGTGACCTATTAAAGCATCAGACAAATCGTCTCTCGATTGAATCGCTATTTGAGCGCCGACATCACCGGGTAATAAAGGCGCTTTACTTGTTTTAAATATTAGCTTTGAATTAAGATCAATAAAGGCGATGGCATTAATAGAAAGTTGCGTGAAGGGCATATTTTGATGCAGTACTTGGTAGCGTTCCTTATTTACCAATGACGTTAAATAAGCATTTATTGCTAGTTGGTTCGTAGATTGCGCTGTTAAAGGCTCAGCAATATTGCTTTGTTGCCATTGCAAAACAGGAGATTGGCGCGCGGTATAGCCAATGTCAGATGAACCTAACATGATTAAAATAAAGTGAATACTAATGCTAGTGATAAAGCCTATTAAGCTTAACCATATGATTAATTTGTATTTAAGTGAGAACGTCTTTTTTTTCATATCCATATTCTAGTGTAAAGGCTTTCCAAAATCATCAGTCTCAAGACCTAATTAAAATAATAATAAAATAGGGTTACAGCCCGATTTTAGCGCTTGCTCCGCATGATTAAATATCCTCTCTTTAAAAAGGAGAATTATTGTGCAACTCGCAATCGAAGTATCAAACATATCTAAACAGTTTGATCAAAAAATGGTGTTAGATAAGGTTAACCTCAATGTACCACAAGGTTCAGTTTATGGTTTTCTTGGCAATAATGGCGCAGGAAAATCGACCTTAATCCGAATTTTATTGGGATTACTCAATTCAAAGTCAGGCGAAGTGAAAATTAACTCTCAGCTTATCAATAGCAGAGATGTTGTTTATAAAAATTCAATAGGCTGTTTAGTCGATTCGCCGTGTTTATACTTTCATCTGACACCTAAAGAATATCTAGGTATTACCTGCAAGATAAAGGGCTTAGCTAAATCGTCGATTGATGAAGCATTAGAAATAGTAAATATGTCGGCTCATCTCAATGTACCCATGGACAAGTTTTCTTTGGGCATGAAACAACGAATAGCATTAGCCAATGCACTGCTAGGTAAACCTAAATTACTGATACTAGATGAGCCAACCAATGGTCTTGACCCTGCTGGTATGAAAGAGATCAGACACTTATTAAAGTCATTGCCTGAACAAACAGGGGCGACAGTCTTTTTATCAAGTCACTTGTTAGATGAAATTCAAAAAACAGCAAGCCACGTCGGCATACTTCATATGGGAAAAATGAAAGTAGAGTCTAGCTTATCCCAGCTTATGGGGCAGCAATCAAGCTCCCTTGATTTAATCACGTCATCAGCGGAAAAGCTTAAACAGCACTTCTTTAAGCAGAACATTTCATCGCAATTAATTTCAGCTGAGCATTTACGGTTAAACGAAGTCAAACAGTCGCAATGCGGGGAATTAAACCGACAAGTGATTCATGCAGGTTTTGACTTAATAGAGTCGCGCTTTAATCAGGCAACACTCGAAAGTTTATTTCTAAAGTTAGTCGGTTCACCAACAGTAAAGGCTGAAGCATGTTAATTAAATTAATCCAAATTGAGTTACTCAAAACGAAACGAAGCTTGGCATTGTTAATGATGTTTTTAAGCCCGCTAATGGTGTTATTAATCAACCTATTACAATTACTTCATAACGAAGGAAAGTATATTGCTGAACGTGGTTGGAGTGTCTATTGGTTGTCTAATTCTGCGCTGTGGGGATATTTTATGATGCCCTTGTATATTGCGTTAATTACTGCACTTCTCAACGGGACTGAGCATCGCAGCAACGGTTGGCGCTTTATGATGACCTTACCTATTAAGCAAAAAGATTTATTTTTAGCTAAATTAATATTAGCCTGGGTTTATCTCATTGGTGCGAGTTTGGTGTTATTTGCATCTACTTTATTATCAATCGTCTGCCTAGAAGCTTTTGGGATATCAGGCACTGACATGCTTAGCGTTGAAGTGATTCAGAATTTGCTCTATAGCACTATCGCTTGTCTGGCCGTTTTAACTATTCAACATGTTGTTAGTTGGCGTTGGAAAAACATTGTCGCGCCATTAGGGCTTGGAGTTATAGCGACTATGAGTATTGTACAACTTAGCCACACTAAATATTGGCACTTTAATCCATGGACTTACATCTTAACGTCAACTAATAGTGCCGAGCCAGCATCGCAAACTTTGGCCATTGTTTATTCACTGGCGATTACTTTGGGGCTAACACTGGTCGCAATGCATTGGTTGGGGCGAAGAGAGGTGAGTTGTTAAACTGCTAATGAAAGAGTTAATTCATTTAAATCGTTATTTATAAAAGGCTAGTTAGTCACTAGCCCGTCCTAAATTATCGCTTGAAATCATTCCAATTTATCATCACTTAGATACGTAAGAGGAGATAATATTTGAATTAAACCTGATAAATTTCTAGATTTTTTCCTCGACAATCCCCTATAAGATAATCAATATTTTATTTTTTATAAAATAAATAAAATATTTATCAACCTTTTGCTATAAATCACGTATTAATAACTATCAACACAATAATTAGCAGTGAAACTTAACGTTAAAGCTGGATTATAGGATTAACAATTTAATGTTCGATGAAAAAGAACTTATGTTTCAAGTTAAAGCTGGACAGTTAGATAAACTGGCGACACTTTTTGAAAATAATAAGGTGCAACTTTTAAATTACTTTATACGCAAAGGTAACAACCGTGCGTTAAGTGAAGATTTAGTGCAAGAAACCTTTATGAGAGTACTGGCTTATCGCACAAGCTTTAGCGGTAGCAGCACCTTTAAATCTTGGATGTATGGTATTGCCAGAAATACAGTTGCTGAGCATTACCGTAAGAATAAAAACCAAGCGCTGAACTGCGATATGGATGATGAAGAATTAACTAATGAGCAAACCTTGGGCGAAGAATTTGAAACCGAGCAGCAAACTGCCTTTTTTAATAAATCCCTAGCGAGCATTTCTCCAGAAGATAGAGAAATCATTATACTCAGCCGATTTCAGCAATTGAACTATCAAGAAATATCGAGCTTGTTAGATTGCAATTTAAACACCTTAAAGTCTCGTATGAGAAATGCGGTCAGTAAATTACAGATGAATTATCAAAAATTAGTGGGAGAAATTAGCTAATGAAAAATCAAAAAATTATCGACTGGAAAATTGCATCACTAGCCAATAATGACAGCAGTGAGCTAAGCGAAGAAATGCAAAGCTATCTTAAGGGAAATAAACAGCTGCAAGAAGAGTTGTTGTTTATTGAACACTTCTGGACAAATGATGCTGAGCCATTGGTTATGCCAACTGACAAATTAGACGCTAATTTCTATCAAATGTTATCTAAAGCTCAAAGCGCTCAACAACAAACAGATCAGCAAAAAAATGACTATCGTTCTTCTCCTCAAGATCAACCTTCATCTTTGATAGATATAGTTAAAAACTGGTTTACGCCAACACCTATTGCTCAGTTTGCCACGTTAACTTTGGTTTTTGTTCTTGGGTTTAATTTAAACCAAACGCCGAATGATGAAAGAAATAGTGAGGTTTACAGTGGCTTACAGCAAGACATTTCTTCGTTAACGACAGTGCTCGCTATGTCCATGTTGCAAAAAGATTCGGCAAGTGAGCGTCTGTCAGGTGTTGCTTATAGTCGGCAAACTGATTTATCAAACCCGTTACTCGTTGAGCAACTTATTGCGTTATTAGCCCGAGATAAATCAACTTCGGTACGACTGGCAATAATCAATAGTCTAGGGCAGTTAACGTCTTTTGGTTCATCAGAGCAGCAACTTTTTACTTTGCTAATAGAAGAAGAGAACTTATTAGTGCAAATAGAGTTATGCCGTTTGTTGCTCAATTATGGCTCAGTCGATATTAAAAAATTATTAACCGAACAAGTAAACCAGCAACAATTAAAACCAGAAGTACGAGAATTTATTAAAGCGCAATCAATGGCTTCATATATTTAGTTTTATCCTTAGGAGTAACCCATGAAAAACACATTATCATTATCACTAGTATTTTTAGCTATGCTAACGGGCAGTATGCAAGTCGCTAACGCTGCAGAAAAAAGTTATAGCTTATCTTTATCTAAGCCTGGAGAGCCTGTTTCAATTGATATTGAAGTATACCGGGGCAGTATTACCTTGGTTGGTTATAAAGGTGACACCATTGAAATTAGTGCAAAAACATCCGTTTTTTCAGGTAAAGATAAAGACCTTAAAAAAGTGAAGGCTAAAATAAATCAAAGTACCTCAACAAGGTCAACAGAAGGATTAAAGAGTGTTAAAAGCCAATCGATGCGCTTAGAAATTGAAGAAAGAAATAATGAAGTAGAAATCAGCAGTGAAGTTTCAAATCAACATGTTGATTTGGTCATAAAAGTACCACAACGTTCATCGATAGACGTGGAGCTATATAAAGGTGGGGATATCAATGTTGATGGCGTTAGTGGTGGTTTAGAGCTTGAAGCGTACCAAGGTATGATCATCGCCAAAAACATTTCAGGACCCATTGTTGCGGAAACAGCGCGCACAGATATTGTGGTTAGCTTTACTGATTTTGCCAAAACTAACCCTTCTTCATTAACAAGCCATATGGGTAATGTTGATATTACTTTAGCAAAAAAAGTGGCTGCTAATGTCAATGTACAAACCTATCAAGGTGAGATATTTTCAGGTTTAGATAAAGACTTTGTTGTTGTTGATGAAATCAAGAAAAACAAAAAAGGTAAAAAACAAAAAGTAGTGCTTGGCGGTATAATGCAGGCGAAAGTTAATGGCGGTGGACAAGTATTGTCATTAACGAGTTATAGCGGTAATTTGTATATCCGAAAAGCTAAGCAATAATATCGTAATAGAACACGTAGTCCCATTTAAAGAAGCCCTAGGGCTTCTTTTTTCGTTTACTCCTGCTCAAAAATAGCTAACATCAAAGTGAAATTTTAGAATGTTTGCATGAGAGAGACGGACAGTCATACTAAATGATTGCTTGGTACCGTAAGTATAATCATCTGAGAGCTCACTCATGAATCATGTTTGCAGGCTTTACTTAATCTTTTGTTATATCAGATTTTAAATTGACTTCTACCAATTTAAAATCTGAATTTAAGATGGATATATTTTCATCAATACTAACGAAAAAACCTAAACTCCCTTCAACTTCTTCAGTTTGTGACCTGGTAATTAAAGGGCCGTTCGTCCAAGCTTCATTGAGTACATTGTAGATATTGAGTTTAGATATTTTGATCGAAAACATTGGCGCAAAGGATTTTATTGAATAAAGTCGGTATGAAATAAAATGAGGATCTTTTTTGGTCACTTCCAACTCTGCTTGTATAACCTTACTAACCTCTCCTTTTCCCAATGGCTGATCTGACTCTTTCTCGTCAAAATTCAATTCAACATAACTAGGTAATTCAAAGAGCCACGAGTTTGCTGTTTCTGATTTAAGTTTTGCGTTGACCAAGTCAAAAGCGTCGAGTGTTAGTACTGCATCGTTATCCCATGTTTTTGTCTCAGTATTATTGTCGGTAAATTCAGTATGAACCGCCGTCCATTCTCCGTCAGATATCCCTAAAGGTGTAAATTTATAGACCTTGATTGTCCCGTCATTATCGTCTTTTTGTTTCACATAGGAGAGTCGCATATTCGGTTTTATTTGCAGCAAACGTTGCTTAACATCGGCAACGGCAGTTGCTAACGCTAATTTCGACCGTTCGCTTGAATTTTTTGTAATACTACTATCGTTAGCAAGGCTATATTGCACAAAACCTAAGTTTGTTGTTAATACGAGTCCCAATAAATATGCTTTTGTTTTATTAATATTTTTTGTTGTTATATTTTTCATAAATGGTCCAATTCCGTGATCCTTGTTTATCTTTTCGATCTATCAACTTTTAATGGATAATGGTTCTCTGATGAGTGCTATAACACTTCCCTTGTGCCATCTTCCAATAAACGTAAGTATTGGTTGTTTTCAATTAACAAACCTTCTGAATGTCGTGACGGGAAAGTATCGCGATAATCCTTTGGGTGATTTACATCGATAGCAATGACTTTTCCCTGATATTGCGTATTAATCTCCTCCTGAGGCGTATGGCCAACCACCACAGCTTTGGCTCCAAATTTATCAAGACCAGATTCCACTTCAGCTTGGCTTAAGCTCTTATCGAAATAACCCCGATACCAAGAGGGTCCTTTAGTTAGAGAGAGTAATAATGCGTCCTTATTTTTATCAGGTGTTGGAAAATAGGCTTTTCTATAGTTTTGACGCACTATTTGATTTATGTCCGTTAATGACCAATCTGCTTTTGCAAGATCTGGATGAATACCACCATGAACAAACAAGTAGCCATTAATGAGTTCGACACTATTTTTGCTATGTAGCCATCTGCCCAAGAACGCATTGTCGTCAAACATTTCAACCTCTTGTTTCCCTAACATCGCGGCGACTTGCAGATATCTTTTGCCCGCTTTTTGATAGTTACCTTGAAGGTTTTTTATCTCATGATTACCTAAAATATAATGTACCGTGCCACCGTGAGGCTCGGCTTCTTGTTCCAGTTTATAAATAAACCATAAAACTTGGTTAGTCGAATAGCCGCGATCGGTAAAATCACCCACCAAAACTAGATGGCCATTACCAAATGTCCACTCTAGCTCTTGATTAATAACCGAATTAGCGATTAAGAAATCCCGAAAGGTTTTATAGCCGCTTTCTATATCTGAGATCGCTAAAATAGCCCCTTGGTCGTTATAGTGTGTTTTAGGCTCTTTGATTGTTGGATTCAGTTGAAATTCGAAATGGTTATCTTCCAGTGGAAAGTAGACTTTCACCGGGGTAGTTTGACTCAATGAAGTGCTCTGCTTGTCGACAGAGAATCCATCGGTACGATTGCCACGTAAATAATTAATGTCGAGTTGATTGTCGTTATAAAATGCAAACGGCCCCGATTGATCGAGCTTATACATTAAACGGTTATCGTTGTAGTGAACGTCAGCGCCAATAGATACCGCAAAGCCAACGAGTCCTATTAATAGAATGCTTGTTGTGATCATAAAGTGTTTTAAATTGTGCAAAATAAGTTTCATCATTTTTTCTCTTTTTCTTTTGTGTAATTTTCTGTCAAATTGCAACTTCTAGAACGAAGCAATGTCATCGTTCGCACTGTCCGAAAGCGGTCCAGAAAAGAATATGGCTGCTATTTACTGCTGACCAGTGCGAAGGTTCTAGAGGTATCAGTTAACTATTTCCAACAATTTTTACATGACTTAAAAACAACTCATCGATAACTGGATGAAGTTTAGCGGCACTGTGACGCTTTAATGCTCGAACAAAGTCCATCGATGTCGCAGGTGTGTTTGGGTAAGCATGTTGTAACCAAAGTGATTTGAGTGCACTAGTTATAGGCTTATCGCCAACCGTTTCACGCAATTTGGCAAATGCTAGGGTAGCTCGTGAATGCATATCATGTGCTTGAATAGCATCGACAAGGGCGACAGGTGTTTGCAAATTGGAACGCTGGCTAAGGTCATAGCGTTCTTGTTCAAGCTGAACAAGGGCAAGCATTGCTTCGTTTCCATAGTGCTTTTCAATAGTGACTAACTCAATATACTTCACCAGTGATTCGCTAAGAAATGAGCGGTCTGTCGGTACGCCATTACCAATGCCATGGCCAAACCATTGATGAGCCGTTTCATTAACCGCGCGGCGATAACGTTGGTCAAAACCTGCGTCCGTTGAAGGTTTCGCACGAAAACCAACCGTATGTTTTATTAGCATGATTTGAGGTAAAGCATATCCATTAGAGCCAATGTCAGGTATCGCAACCAAGTTAAGCTGAGCACCAGAGTATGGTGCTATATTTTCTGCAAACCAAGTTAAGGTGTCGGCCATTGCTTTGATATTTATTTGCGTAGCTTCATTGCTCTGCGGGGAATAGACATTGAGTTTAGTTCCTTGAGTTTCTTGAGTGAGCGCTGCATAAGGTACTGACAACCAAGTAGGAATTGCATGAACAGGCTGCTTCGTTTGAAATTTAAAGAAAGACCGCTGGCCTTCATTCCAGCTGTTAATTAATTCCCCCTGACTGATTGCATGATGACCCGCTTTAGTTGAAATTACAGTACTGAGTGACGCCCATTGATAAGTACCTACTTTATTTATTTCGTCTTTAAATAGCTCAGAAGATGCTAAGTTTTCAATTTCCTTTAGTTTATATTTTGCTCTTAGTTGAGCATTACCCAATTGATGATCAGCTTGATAGCCAACTGTTGGTAGTAACGGATTTGCGCGAAAATAAGCAAATTCAGCTTTTACCACTTGGTGTGAACGGTGTGGCCAATATTGCGATTGCTGATAGCTAAACTCTGCGTGCATCACTCGTTGTTCGCCAGGCATAAGCTTTTGAGAAAATTGATAAATGCCTTGATTAAGCTCAGTATCAAATTCAACTAGCGTCGCTCCATCAAGGGTAATATCTCCAAAGGCATAATTGCCGTATCGGCCGATTAACACTTGCTCGATAGGTGTGGTTGTTCGATTCTCTAGCGTGTAACTCACTTTAAAATTTGCCAACTCTTGCGATGGGTAGATATCAATTTCAGAGTCAATATGAACAACTGCAGGTTGCGTTTTATGCTGCCAGTGGACAAATTTTGTTTCATATTGCACTTTCCACGCCTCACGCTTGTCAGAATTCGTCAAAGGTTTTTCATCAACAAGTGCAAAATGTAAACTTAGCCCTGCCAGTACAGTGACGATAAACGACATCAGTACGCTTTTGGGTAAGCTCATTATTGAAAGTTTCCCAAGACCTGTACCGCGATGCGAGCGACTAATGGCAAGTAAAACGAGACTAACACAAGCTGCAACCCATACAGCCATGTAAGGTAAGTAAAGTGAAATGCTGGCACTATAGCCCCAGAAATTATCAGGTGCTTGCAAAGGTGAACCAGCAATATTCCATAGCGTATGAGTCATGCCTAGTGCGGTCATGATTGGCGTAAATTTGATCAAAATAATGAAGACGACAATACCGCCAGAAGTTGCACTTGATCGACAAAGGTGATGTAAGCAAATAAATAGCGTGCCCAGTAAAAATAAGGGTAATCCGCTTAGACCTAGCTGCAGCAGATAATGATCAAATAACCATTCACTACCCGACAACAATTCGGCCAAGCTACTGCCAACGAAAGTAAGTAATAGTAGTATTACTGTCATTAAACCAAGGGCAATAATATGAGCGCCTATCAGTTGGCGATTGGATATCGGCGCAGCTGCAATCAACTCAGCGATATTATAACTTTTGTCGCGTGAGCAAATAAACCAACTCCATAGCGCAACGACAAAGGCGCCAAGCACTGAAAACAGATCAAAAGCGACGAGATTAAGTGCATCGATACTATTTGGCGAAATTACCGATAAAGTTTCGGCATAGCTAATGCCAGACATCACTTCATTAAAGATTATCATTGGCCAAATCAGCAGAATGACTTGTGTTATTCGGCTGTGTAATAAGGTAAAAAACGATACTTTAATTAATTGAATAAAAGGTGATCTAGGTAAGTGAATTGCTCGTTTTTTCTTAGTGTTATTTTGTTGTGAAAATTTAGCCGTACCAAGGCTGTTAGCACGTTTTTTACCGATCTTTTCCTTAGTTTGTTTAGTCAGCGAAACATAAACAAGTGCCACAGTTAGCAGTAGGTAAACGAGTCGGTTTGTCAGTAATTCAACACTCGTATAAGTGTTGACTGAATTGATGTTATCAAGCAAAGCGCTAATACCATAGGGGTCGAGCCATAACATAGTATTATAAAAAGACTCACTGATAACAGTGCTACCCGCAAGAACAGGTGATCCCGCCATACTACCAAGCAGTAAATAAATGATACCTACAGCGGCTATCCAAACATAAAGAACCATTGCACTTTTCCAGTAAGTCGAAAGCCACAGAGAAAAAGCCGTAATAAACAATATGCTAGGTAATACCAACAAGAGTAGATTGAGTATGGTGATGGTAAAAAATTCAGCTGAAAAACCAAATTCAACGGTATATGGCACCAATGTCAAAGTGAAAGATACAATAAACAACACAAATAACAGGCTGGCCATAGTGCCATAGCGTAATAACCAGCGTTTTTTGTGAGTAATGGGGGTACAGTTGATAAGCTCACTCATGTGGGAGCTTGTATCTCGCAGAAAAACAATGGGTGATAACGCCCCAAGAACAATGGGCAATACCATCATTAGCAAGATGACATGCGAAAGTTGTAACTGACTTCCCGGGTTATAACTGCCTTCCTGAGAGCCCCCACTTAGTATAATGGATAAAAGGGGCATTAAAATCATACAGAGTAAGACCAGAGGTTGGCGCAGACAAAAGCGCCATTCATTGATAAATAACATTAGCTTTGCTCCTTTGCTAGCAGTTCAAAAAAATATCTGTCTTGTAGGCTTGCTTCAACCAAGGTTGCATCAATACTAGGTTTAGTTTTACTGTAAAGGCGTAAAGATGGTTCACCGAAACGGTAGCTCTTACTGAGAACTTTAATGCCACTATCGGGCTCCGGCTCAACTTGAGTTTGCCAAATACATCTTTCAAGTGGTGAAATTAGGGTTTTCACATCAGCACTATCAATGACTTCTCCTTTAATCAGCAATGCAACATGATGACAAAGGTTTTCTATATCTTCGACGATATGTGTGGATAAGATCACCAATTTTTCTTTGCTAATGGCGACCAATAAACCATGAAGACGTTCACGCTCAACAGGGTCAAGCCCTGAAGTTGGCTCATCCATGATAATAATTTTTGGATCGCCGAGTAAGGCTTGTGCAATACCAAATCGTTGGCGCATACCACCAGAAAAAGTGGCAACTTTTTTATGGGCAACATCCGTCAGGTTGGTGAGTTCTAATAGTGATGCGATTTGTTTTGCGCTCGTTGCTCTATCAACCCCTTTCAATATCGCCATGTGCTCTAGCAGGGCTTGGCAACTCATATGTGGATATACGCCAAAGTGTTGTGGCAAGTAACCCAATATTTTTCGCAGTTCATCAGGGCTTTTTCTTAAATCAATGCCGTCAAAATTCATTTGTCCATCATCGGGGGTTTGCAAACAAGCAAGTGTGCGCATTAATGACGATTTTCCTGCACCATTAGGACCTAATAAGCCAATCATGCCGGTAGGAAAGTGTAATGACACATTTTTTAGTGCATGAGTGCCGTCGGCATATTTTTTGTTAATATTTTTAATGGTAAGCATCTCGTTAACCTGTTTGATTTTTGATAATGCTAGATTACGAGTTGATGCAGAGGTAAGCTATCTTAAGAGGATGAAGTGAATAAACTTAATGATAAGAGGCCTAAATGTTATTTCATCAGTTAAATCGGTCATTTCGTCATTAAGTTTGTGACAGAGCACGCCAAAGTGCTATTTTTCACCTAAATAGGTAGAACCAAACCAAGGCAGACCCTTCTAATATGTTAGCTAAAGCCATTAACCGAATACTGCACTATCTTAATTTGCCGCTGCTTTGTGCCGTGTTGTTAGAAACTCATATTCGTTTTTTATCGCTACAGGGTAATAGTGGTAATTTATATCTGCAAATAGTGATACAACTTATCATTGAGAGCTTGCCTTTTTTTATTGCTCATCATTTTGCACACAATGCAGCGCGCACCCGTGCGGTCATAATTTGGTTACTCGGTTTTATATGCTACCCGTTACTGTCATTGTTAATAAGTACACAAAGCACGACTTTTGAGTATTGGTCTTTATTGAGTATTCAAGGATGGATGTTTGCTTTGCTTGCAAGTATTGCGTGCTTTATTAATGACGCTTTAAAAATGCGTGATAAAACGCGTGCAATGCAATTTATATCAAAACTGTTTTCACTTAACATTGTGATAGCGATATTGTTGGTTGGTTGGGCAACCGTTATGGCGGGAGTTTTTAATAGCATCCAAGATCCCCAGGATAACCCTTCAGATAAAGTAATTATTGACCTTAATAATATTGTTACTGAATTCGGTCAGTTTTTCGAGTACTTATGGCAATCTTTAGTGGTGGCCGCCGTAATTGGCTGTGTATACGCAATAAACCGCTATGGTCTGATACGACAAGTGTTAGCAAAGCAGGGGATATTGGCATTTGTTGCTGGAGCATTAATATGCATCATTGTAGTCACACCAATCTTTGCGACTTTAGTTTTATGGCTACCGCTGAACACACCCAATGTCACTTTGTTTCCGTCACAAACCCATCAGGTGTTTGCCCTTGCTAACTATCAATTTATGTTTTGGCTATTAGCGATAAGTACGCCGTTGATTTTGCTTTTTGAACGGCAACAACAAGACAGTGAATTAACTCAAATTTCCCTACAGAAAACTCATACTGAGCTCAAGTTGTTACAACAACAAATTAATCCGCACTTTTTGTTTAATACGTTAAATAATCTTTATGCACTGACACTCATTAAGTCAGATGATGCACCAAATTTAGTCATGAAACTCTCGAACTTACTACGCTATACCGTATATGAGGGGCAAAAAGAGCAAGTTACTTTGGCACAGGAGGTTACATATTTACAAGGCTATATTGCGCTACAGCTGATACGAAGCCATGATAAATGTACACTAGATCTTAAGTGGCCTGAACACGACGAAAAATTCACCTTGCCACCATTACTCATTATCATGCTATTAGAAAATGCATTTAAATATGGCGTAGAACCCACTATTGAGAAAAGCCATATTCGTTTTCATATGCAGTTAAGTAAAAACGTATTAACCGTTGTTTGTGAGAATCCGATTTTTGCTCATAAGCTACAAAAAGCCAGTGGATTGGGTCTTGAAAACTTAAGCCGTCGTTTAACACTTTTATATCCTGGTAAACATACGATAAGTAGCGGCCCAATAGGTGAACTATGGCGCGCCCAAATGACCTTGGAGCTATACCAAATCCATTAAGTTTGTTCCCACTCAGAGTTTGCCAGCGGTTTGAGGACAAATAGAATTTTTTTGTATATAGTTATTCTATATGAAGGAAATTATGTGCAGTTATCGAATCGCTGGCAAACTCCCAAAGGGCGAGTTTAAAAGGCATATAGACTGCATTATTGATTTTGAGAAGGGAATAACCATTCTCTTCAATCAATGCCTTGCCTCTAAGCCTTTTAAATCTCGCTGAGTGGGAAGAAACTTATTGGAATTGGTATTACCATGCTAAAAGCCTTAATCATTGATGATGAACCACTTGCCCATGAAGTGATTTTACATCATCTAGCTGAACATTCTGATATCAGTATCGTTGGCCGTTGTTATAATGCAACCCAAGCACTTAGCTGGCTTGCGAATGACCATGTAGATTTACTTTTTTTAGATATTAATATGCCAGATCTTAATGGTATAGAGTTGCTAAAGGTACTTCGTAACCGTCCGCAAGTTATTATTATCAGTGCTTATCAAGAATATGCCATTCAAGGTTTTGAGTTAGATGTGACAGATTATTTATTAAAACCCGTTTGTAATGAACGTCTTTCACAGGCATTAGATAAAGTAAGGTCTCGTGGTCAAAAACAACCATCAAATGAAGTTGTACCGCAGCATATTGTGCTGAAAGTGGAGCGAGAAAAACGAAAATTTACCCTTGCAGATATTACCTTGTTTGAAGCTTACGGTAACTATGTAAAACTTTGGCAAGGAGATGAAATGGTACTAGTGAACAGTAGCTTAAAATTGTTAATTGAAATGCTACCCAGCGCACAATTTACCCAAGTACATAAGTCTTTTGTTGTAAACAATGACAAGATAATCTCGGTAGAAACAGACTCAATAACAATGGAGTGTGGCCGAACAGTCAAAGTAAGTAAAACGTTTAAGAAAAAACTCCAACACTTGCTTTAATTATAGGTAACAGCTTATTGAAGGTGGGGAAGTCGCTTTTATAAATAGATTTCTTTCCATTAAATATAATATTTTTAATACTCGCCAAGATACAAAAAATTTAATACCGATAAGTATGATTGTTACTTTGGTATTAGTTCTTAATATTTCTCATCATAAAATGTTTAATTTAATAAATATGCCATAGAGCTTCCGCATATTTAATTACTAAAAGAAGTAAAAAATTAACCTCTCAAATATAAAAAAAAGCACTTATCTCAGACCATTCCTTATAAATCTTATCGTTAAGCTGTAATAAATTTGTAACATAACTGTATTAATATCGACATATAACTGTAATAAGCCTGTAATAAAGACGGGTTAATAAAGGAATATCGATGGGAAGTTTGAGTATAAAGTGGAAGTTGAGTTTATTAGCAATATTGGCAGGAATCGGTTTTCTTGTACTGATTTCATATAATTACTCAGCAACATCCACCTTAATGGATTTCAATAATATTGCTCGAAAAACGGTTCAACTTGAAGCTGATATGTTGATGTTGAGACGACATGAAAAAGACTTCATTACGAGAAAAGATCTAAAGTATTCGGCCAAATTTAAGCAAACATTCACCGAAGTTACTACAACGTTAAACCAAATAGAAAAACAACTATTGTCAGTTGAGCTTACCAATCAACATATTGCAGAACTTAGACGATTACTAAGCACTTATCAGCGCACTTTTTTTCAACTTGTTAAGCAGCAGCAAATAGTTGGTCTTCATGCTAAAGATGGCTTATACGGTTCTTTAAGAAATGAAGTACACCAAATAGAAAATTTACTGCTTGAACGCGAAAAATTGTCCGGTTCAAGTTTAGAGTTAAACAGTTTAATGCGAACGATGTTGATGTTACGCCGACATGAAAAAGACTTCATGTTAAGACGCGATGTTAAATATGTTGATAAGTTTAATAAGCGCATTGACCTTATGCAGCTTAAATTAACGAATAGTACGGCAGTGGGAAGTTTTAACCAGTCTGCAAAAATTGCTTTAGATAATTATCAGCAACAATTTTTACAGCTGGTAGAAGGTGAGAAAAAATTCGGGTTAACTAGTACTTACGGGCTGCTCGGCGAGATGCGAAAGAATATTCATCAAGCTGAAGTTCGTTTAAAATCATTTAATCAATTTGCCCTAGAAAATGTAGTACAGCATATTTCTAAGAAAGAATTAACCGATATGCTTGTCGGTATTAGCTTGATCATATTTATTATGTTGGCGTTAATTATTATCGCTAATAATATATCTAAGCGTATAACGCATTTATCAAATTTGATGGTTTTAGTGGCTAGTTCAAAGAACTTGAGCTTACGTGCAAATATTTCAGGAAATGACGAAATAGGTGAAATGGCTCAAATTTATAATGAAATGATGGCAGAATTTGAAAGTTTGATGACGGAAGTTAAAGTGTCATCCTTAGAATTAGATCAAGCTTCTAAAGACTTAAAAGCGTCAAGTTTACAAACCACGGTAGGCGTCAATCGTCAATTAAGTGATAGTGAGCAAGTCGTCGCTGCCATGACTCAAGTAAGTGACTCTGTCGCAGAGGTTGCTTTTAATGCCTCTGAAGCGGCTGATGCATCGATGTCTGCTGAGCAAGCATCATTAAGTGGTCATCAATTGGTTAAAGAAAATAGAAAAAGTTTTGAAAAATTAGTTACCGATATTGAAAAGTCAGGTGCAATAATTCAAGACTTAAATAAAGAAAGTAATAATATTGAAGCTATGCTTAACGACATTCGAAGTATTGCCGATCAAACCAATTTACTTGCACTTAATGCGGCTATAGAAGCGGCTAGAGCCGGCGAGCAAGGACGTGGTTTTGCTGTAGTTGCAGATGAAGTTAGAACACTTGCTCAGCGTTCAGCCGCATCAACACAAGAAATAGAGAATGTTGTTGTTCGCTTACAATCACTGGCTGCAGACGCGGTATCAGCGATGAATTTAGGGAAGGTTCAAGCAGAAAATAGTGTTGTTGATACTCAGAATGTTGAATTAGCTTTACTAGATATCAAAAACTATAGTGAAACAGTTAATAATATGAACCGACATATTGCGACTGCAGCGGAGGAGCAATCGACGGTTGTACAAGAAATAAATCGCAATTTAATGTCAATTACTGAAGTGGCAGGAGAGACATCAAGTCTAACTGAAACAATATCAGTATCGGGAGAGCAATTACGAAACTTATCTGAACAGCTTGGACTGCGAGTAGAAAAATTTACCCTGTCGAGTTAGTGACTAACAATAACTTTTCAATTTTGAATATCTCATATTAAGTTATTCAATGGATGTAAACAAAAAAGCCCAGAATTTCTGGGCTTTTTTGTAACCGTATGATCAATAATCAATAATAAAAGACTATTCACCTTTTGGGTTATAAATCCACAGCGCGTTGTTCACATGTTTACTGGTATCCTCACCAATGAAAACACGACCATCGTCCATAACCGCCAAATTATCAGGGTTAGAAATTCCATTTACATCACACTTGTTGCCATCTGCGTCGCCGTCAGCATTATAAGCGCCACCAACCACAACAGGCTCCATACGATTAACGTTAAAGTCTGTTAGTACGCCAAAACGATATACCGCGCCACAATAGGCTGATGAATCAAGCTGTATATCACCTTCCTCGTCAACCATGCCTTTACCTACAGAAGACATAGCAACATACATGTAAGGTACTGCACCACTTGCAACGCCATCGTAATTAATAACTACGCCTTCCATCTTACGAAACTCCGTTGTAGCACCCTTTGCTTTAGCGGCGCGTAATGTTTCTAGGAAAGCGTAACGGTCGTCGCCAGTGTTGTTTGTTGCCCAGTCATCGATTTCTGTTTGAGTAATATAACTGGTTTCGCCTTCAATATAATCGGCTTCAGTGATGCCATTATATGAATTAATCCATGTTTTTATTTCAGTATTGTTACTGCTGCCTAATTCAATCCACTGAATATCAAAACCAGCTTTAGCAGGATCGCTGGTGGCATCTTGCGTTAACTTAGCCGCAAATAAAGTACCTTCACTTAAATCTCCAGCGGTCGTTGCGACGAATTTATAAAAGGCTTTATTTGAACCATCATCGGTTGTGTAAACTGTTTTCCAGTCAGGCATTACGACTGAGTTTTCATGGGCAACACGGCCTAAGGTAAAGTGTTTAACAGGTGTTGGGCTCGATGACGTTGGATCCAATATTTCTACAATATAGCCGTAGTCATAAGGGTTAGGCAATGTCGAACTGCCTAGATAGGTTTGTAAGTTTTTCACATCAGGGTAGCTAGGGTAACCGTCTAAATATGCGGTGTTATTCCACTGTTCTGTATTTTCTGCCTCATAGTTTTCTTCTGACGTTAACGGGGTATTCCAAGGCGATAAAGTACCAAAGCAATTAATTATCGTCCCGAGTACAGCTGAAAAATCAATATTAATAGCATCACCGGTTAGCCAGTTACCTGAGTCTTCTTTTGTTAATTCGATACGACTCATTGCGCCTGGACGGTCTTCCCATGCCGTGAATAAAAAGCCAGCATCGCCATTTACAGATGTTGGCACAAAGGCATTGAAATCTGGATCTTGAGATTGTTTTATTGCGGTTGCTGAATCAGCCGTCGTAATTGAACCTAAACCGTGAGGCAACTTATTTTCAAAGGTATCACCCGCCTGACCAAGAACTTGATAATTACCGGCTACCACACGTACTGCCAATTTTTCTTCATCTGATGCAGGAACCGATAAGTCACTTGTCATCGGGTCGAGAGTACTCCAATCGAACCCTGTAACAACGCCGACTTGTGCTGGCGTTTCATTACCAGATAAATCAGAAGGGTGCTGAACATTAAAGAAAAGTTCGTCATTATCAGTTAGAAATATACCGGTAATTTCAGCACCTACAGGAACTGTAGCGATACGTGTTAATTTCGCTGCTGCCGTGAGGTTGTTGCCATCAGTACCATTTGTACCGTCAGTCCCATTCGAGCCGTTTGCCCCATTTGAACCATCATCTCCACCACATGCCGCTAGCATTGATGAACCCAGTATTACTGATATTAATGCGGCTATTTTTCTTTTTTTTAGATTCAGCATTTCTATTTTCCTAAAATTATGAGTAAAAACGCTATTAAAGTAATCCTGGCGTGTGACAGTTAAATGACTACTTTTTTACGTAATTGTTAAGGAAATATGAAGACAAGATTCAAATAACTGTAATAAACGGCTCGTATAATTTACGGCATATATTATTGAGGTTGTGAAGAGTGTTATGAAAAATAACGTGTTAATTTTTAGTGTGCTTATTTGGGGTATCTATGTCGGCTTAGCAAATAATGGAAATACCAAGAGAGAATTATTACCTAGTGTGGCGATAAGTAAAATAATCACACCAACCGCTAATGGTAGTTTTAATGAAGAGGCACCTATTCCGTCGCAATGTTATACCAAAACCCAAGGCAGTAATAACCCTTGTTATACCTGCCATCAAACATATCCTAATATTGATAATGAAACCTATCGCACTAATTTACGAAATGATGGGATTAATCAGGGGCTTTATAATTTTTCTGATGAAGGTGAGATTAATAGTTGGAAAAACTTATTTGTGAATCGTCAGACTTGGGTGGAAAAAATATCCGATGAACAAATAGCAAAATATGTCGACCAAGATAATTACAGCAAACTCCCAAAAAAGTTGCAACAAAATGGTTGGAAAGGCTTCATTCCTGATTTGAAAGATTATCATCTCGCAGGCGATGCCTTTAATAATAAAGGTATCGCAAAAGATGGCAGTGGCTGGGTCGCTTTTAATTACAAGCCTTTTCCTGGTACGTTTTGGCCAACAAATGGGGCAACTGATGATGTTTTGATTCGATTATCACCAGAGTTTAGGCAACTCAATGGCGAGTATAATGAAGATGTATATTTAATTAATTTGTCCTTGGTTGAGATGGGCATCAAAGCATTAGCCGAAATAGATATTTTCCCCGCGAATGAAATAACATTGAATATAGATTTAAATCTCGATGGCAATTTAACTGCGAATGTTGAATTATTACTTACTCAAGAATACTTTGTCGGTGATGCAGAAAAAATTAAAGTACCTCGTCAGCAATATCCGATTAATACCGAAATTATGCATTCGGTGCGCTATGTTGGTATTAATGAAAAGGGGGAAACTTATATCCCTAAACGAATGAAAGAATTACGTTATATGACCAAAACTCAGTTGTTAAATGATGCTTTCATTGATAGTGCCTACCGTCGAGAGCGTAAAGAGAAGCTAGATGAACAGTTACCAAGTTATATACGTGTCAAAGACAAAGGTTTTAATAATAAATTTGGTTGGCTTATTCAGGGTTACATTGAAGATTATGACGGGGAGTTACGGGCTCAGTCTTATGAAGAAACCTTTTATTGTATGGGCTGTCATTCTGCAATTGGAACAACCATAGATCAAACCTTTGCTTTTCCACGAAAAGTAACCGGCAGAGCAGGTTGGGGATATATTAATTTAAAAGGAATGGAAGATGCGCCTTCGAAAGGACAAGATGAAGGTGAAATTTTACAATATCTGCAAATTAATGGTGGTGGAAATGAGTTCCGTGAAAATATGGAAATGCTGAGTAAGTGGTATAAAGCTGATGGCACTGTTGATAAAGAAAAGGTTAAACGTGCTGATGTTTATGAACTGATTACCCCATCAAAGCAACGTGCCTACGCGATGAATAAAGCCTACACCCAAATTGTCCGAACACAGAGTTTCATTCATGGGCGTGATGTAAATATTACACCTGCAATAAATGTTCACAAAAAAATAGATGAGTCAGTTGCGCCATTAAAACCTGAACATCGACTAGAAGGTTGGGATATTCGCTTAGATTGGTCAAAGGCTGTTAATTAAACACCTTAACCAAAGGGGAATTGTTAGCTTATCAATAAATAAAGACCTCTATATAACTGTAGAGGTCTTTATTATTCAAGATAATAACCAGCGATAATTTACCGAGGTTTTTTATTCGATATTAGGGCGTTTGCATAAGGCATAGAGGGCTCAGCTTTATTTTCGTCTTGCCACCATATTTTTCGAATGAACAATTTAGATACTAAAACTAAAGAGACAATATGAGCCAATGCAATACCAATAAATACACCGGTAATTGATGCAGTCCAACCACCAATGAATGAAAATATTAATATTAGTATTACTTTATGACCAAAACCTAGAATACTCGCATTAGCTGATTTTCCAATAGCATTTAAGCTCGACAATGCCAACATGGTACATCCTGCACCGATAAAGCTTATGGGAACATAAATAAGATAATGTTCAATATATTGCTGTAAGTTTGTACTCTGACTAATTTCAGCGGCAATCGTTTCCGCATAAAAATACAATACACCAGCCAGCAATACTTGGTTTAAGGTAATAATTATAACCCCTTGAATTATTAACGCTTTCACCCTGTGAATTTTTCCTGCCCACCAATTCGCGGCGATTAGACCTGGCAATGAAGCGGTAAATACCATAGGAATAAATAGTCCGAGTGTTTCTATTCGAAAAATTATACTCAACAGTGCAACTTTATCTTCAGCGATACTGGCAATATAGAAGGTAAGAATACCAATAGTAATAGGTAAATATAATTGCTGCAGGCTGGCATTTAGACCGGTAACTGACATTTGTTTTAGCGTACTTCTCCATTGCATTGCTAAAATTTGATGTTTTTCAATGCCCAATGAACGAACAATAATACCTAAGGAGATCAGGGCAAATAGGGTATCTGAAATTAAGTGAGCATAACCTGCACCGATAATCCCTGTTTCTAAAAGCTGAGAACATTGTCCGTCGCCTATCAAGCTATAACTTAAAGCAGACTTGGTTATCATCCAAGTAACGAGCAGTATACTTGCTTGTTTTATATGGCCAAAACTTCGCAAAATACCATTTATTTGCCAAACAATTATCAGCGGGATCCAGCCAATTAATCTAATCTCTGTATAGGTTGTTACCAAAGAGGTCATACCAAGCTCTATAGCAGGTTGAACTGAAGACTGTGTACCGAGTAAAAAGTATAACGTGGGGGAGATAAAATATAACAGCACTGCGAGTATAAAGGTTAATGTTGTTGCTAAGACGAGTGCTTGTACTAGGTTGTTTTTTAATTTAGTTTTTTTAGTGATACAACTATTAAGATTAACGTCTGATTTTATTCGACAAATCCAACTGTTTGTTGCAATAGAAAGTGCAATGGCTACGCCTGTCATTGCTGTAGTAATAGGAGCACTAAAGCTTAAAGCTGCAAGATGAGTAGAGCACAGTTTTGCTATAAGACCTGTTTCTAATAAATCGTAAGCACTTAGTAAAAATACGGCCGGTAGTATGGGTAAAGAACAAGACAATATAAGCCTAAAAATTGGCGTATTTAGCATCCAGTGTTGCTTACAATGTTCCATTTATGGTCCTTCATCGGAAAATTAGGTTAATATTAAATTTTTATATGGGAAATTTTCATTCTTATTAATAGACCTGAGTTCAATAAAAAGTTTTCACTAGGATTTGTAACTAATAATGTCTGCGATAGTTGTACTACATGGGAACATAGCTCAGGGCATTTCTCTATACCCTATAGCGCGCTTCAGCGTTACGCTAGTAGCAGTATGACTGCTGTAAAATAACAAGAAATTATCACCTTAAAAGTATTTACGAGAGTAAAAAAAAGCCCCTTGAACATAAGTTCAAGGGGCTTTTTGTCAACTCTGATAAAACTAAAGAGCTGAAATTTGCGCTTTTTGCTCGGCTAATTTAGCCAGTGCAGATTCGGCGTCAGCTAACTTAGCTTTTTCTTTGTTGATAACCGCTTCTGGCGCTTTACCGACAAATTTTTCATTGCTTAGTTTACCGCGCGTTCTATCGGCGTCTTTTTCTAGCTTATCAATCGCTTTACTCAAACGGGCAAGTTCAGCTTCTTTATCAATTAAACCCGCCATAGGTATTAATACCGATAAATCACCCACCACAGCCGTAGCGGAAAGTGGTGCATTGTCGTCATCAGCTAATACCGTCATGCTTTCAAGTTTTGCTAAGGCGCTTATAAACTGTTGATTTTCATCTAAACGGCGTTGGTCGTTAGCATTAACATTTTTCAACAGTACTGGCAGTGGTTTAGCTGGTGAAATATCCATTTCGCCGCGAATATTACGAATAGCGACGATAAACTGTTTTACCCATTCTAAATCGTCAATAGCGGTTTGATCGCATTGGCTTTCGTCGAATTGTGGGAAACTTTGTACCATGATACTGGCAGTCTCATTGTCTTTGTTTGCAGTAACAAAATTACTTAAAGGCACAACACGCTGCCAAATAGTTTCAGTAATGAATGGCATGATTGGATGCATTAAACGTAATAAGCTTTCAAGTACTGTTACTAAGGTATGACGAGTTCCACGCTGTTGCGCTTCGCTACCTTTGAATAATACTGGTTTTGTTAGCTCTAAGTACCAATCGCAAAACTGGTTCCAAGTGAATTCGTAAAGCGCTTGTGACGCTAAGTCAAAACGAAAAGCGTCAAAAGATTCATGTACCGTTTTCACTGTTTGCTGAAATTGACCTAAGATCCAACGGTCAGCTAATGAAAACTCCATTTCGCCTTGTTTACCATTAATCAGTTTTCCGCAGTCTTGCTCTTCGGTGTTCATTAATACGTAACGGCTAGCATTCCATAGCTTATTACAGAAATTACGGTAACCGTCTAAGCGTTTCATGTCCCACGTAATGTCGCGACCTGTTGAAGCAACTGAGGTTAATGTAAAACGTAATGCGTCTGTACCATGTGCTTCAATACCTTCTGGGTATTCTTTCTTGGTAAGTTTAGCAATTTTTGCCGCCAATTTTGGTTGCATCATATTACCGGTACGTTTTTCGAGTAAATCGTCAAGGCCAATGCCATCGATCATATCTAAAGGATCAACTACGTTGCCTTTTGATTTACTCATTTTATCGCCATTTTCATCGCGAATAAGCCCGGTAACATAAACCTTTTTGAACGGTACTTGTGGTTTGCCATTTTCATCTTTAATGAAATGCATGGTCATCATGATCATGCGGGCAACCCAGAAGAAGATAATGTCAAAACCAGTCACTAATACGTCAGTAGAATGGAATTTCTTCAAGTCTTCCATGCTGTTTGGCCAGCCTAGCGTCGAGAATGTCCATAATGCTGATGAGAACCAAGTATCAAGTACGTCATCGTCTTGTCTTAATTTAATATCGTTAGTTAATGAGTGCTTAGCACGTACTTCTTCTTCGGTTCTACCGACGTAAAATCCACCGTTTTCGTCGTACCATGCTGGAATTCTATGTCCCCACCAAAGTTGACGAGAAATACACCAATCTTGAACATCATTCATCCAAGCGTTGTACATGTTTTCATACTGTTTAGGTACAATTTCAATTTCACCATTTGCTACTGCATCAATGGCAGGTCCAGCAAGCGGTGCAGTTCGAACATACCATTGGTCAGTTAATAATGGTTCGATAATAACGCCTGAACGATCACCATAAGGGGCAACTAAGTCATGCTCTTTTACTTCAACTAAAAAGCCTAACTCGTCAAACGCAGCAACAATAGCTTTACGGGCAACAAAACGGTCAAGACCTGCAAACTCACTTGGCAGCTCTGTGCTATAGACATCAGATGGTTCACCATTATTTTGATAAACTTCTGCGCTGGCTAAAATAGCGGCGTTTTGATCTAGAATATTAATTAACGGTAAGTCATGACGTTTACCGACTTCGTTATCGTTAAAATCATGAGCTGGCGTGATTTTTACACAACCCGTGCCTTTGTCCATATCGGCATGGTCGTCGCCAACAATTGGAATTAAGCGATTTACTAAAGGTAATAAAACCTGCTTACCAATAAGATCTTTGTAACGAGGATCTTTAGGGTTAACTGCTATGCCAGTATCACCTAACATGGTTTCTGGGCGGGTAGTTGCAACCACTAAGTAGTCATGACCTTCAGCTGTTTTTTCACCGTCAGCTAATGGATAGCGTAAGTGCCACATGTGGCCTTTTTTATCTTTGTTTTCAACTTCTAAATCAGAAATAGCGGTATGGAATTTGGGATCCCAGTTAACTAAACGTTTACCACGATAAATTAAGTCGTCTTCAAATAAGCGCACAAAAACTTCTTGCACGGCTTCAGACATGCCATCGTCCATGGTGAAACGTTCGCGAGTCCAGTCAATTGAATTACCTAAGCGGCGCATTTGCTTATTGATAGTGCCACCAGACTCATCTTTCCATTCCCATACTTTATCAATGAAAGCTTCGCGGCCATAATCATGGCGTGTTTTGTCTTCTTCTGCCGCAATTTTTCGTTCAACCACCATTTGCGTTGCAATACCTGCGTGATCCATACCTGTTTGCCACAAGGTGTTTTTACCTTGCATACGTTGATAACGAATTAAGGTATCCATAATAGTTTGTTGGAACGCGTGTCCCATATGCAAACTACCGGTAACGTTTGGTGGTGGAATAGCTATGCTATAGCCATCTCCTTCGCCAGTTGGGCTAAAATAACCTTGCTCTTCCCAACTTTGATAAAGAGATTGTTCGATTTCTGACGGATTGAATGTTTTTTCCATGACTTGACTACTTAACTTGATTGATTAGCATTAATTGACGTTGTTTGTGATGGTGCGGTTTGGTTGTCTACTTGAAACCCGCATTGACGATAGCCTTTATAACGCTCTCGTGCTGCTTGTTTTAAGATTTCATCACTGGGTACAAAATCAATAATATGTGAAAACTGATTAGCAAAGTTTGGCACTGTGCTGGTTAAATTAATTAAAATAGCGCGGCGACTCGTTGGTGGTTGCCAACTAATCTCAACGGCTGCGCCATTTCTCGGGCCTTCGCCCGGTAAATTATGAGGAACAAAACTGTCGGGATCAAATGCCCACAGTAACTCGTCTAATTGATGAGCCGTTTGCTGATCAGCGCAGTAAATAAATACCCGCTGATTTTGACGGTAAAAATTAGCCGCTTGCAAACAAGCATGAAAATGCGACTGGTCAGCCTCATTTTCTAGCTTTGTGTTTTCTTCAAGTAAATAAAACATCACTTGTGTCTGCATTGTTGCTTTGTTCCTTTTATTTCTTTGTTTTTACTTAAAGCTAGTCGCTTTGCTCAGCACCTGAACGGTTTAATAAGAACTGTGTTAACAAACTCACTGGACGGCCTGTTGAACCCTTGTCTTTTCCACCACTACGCCAAGCAGTACCTGCAACATCAAGATGTGCCCAATGGTACTTTTTAGTAAAGCGCGATAAGAAACAAGCAGCGGTAATAGTACCTCCACCTTTGCCACCTAAATTAGTAAAGTCGGCAAATGGGCTTTCTAGTTGGTCTTGATACTCTTCCCATAAGGGTAAACGCCATGCGCGATCGCCACTTTGCTCAGAAGCATTTAATAATTCATGTGCTAACGGGTTATGTGTACTTAATAAACCGGTAGCGTGCTTTCCTAAAGCGACCACACAAGCACCAGTAAGTGTTGCTACATCGATAACCAATTCAGGCTCGAAACGCTCAACATAAGTAAGGGCATCACATAATACTAAACGGCCTTCAGCATCGGTATTCAATACTTCAACTGTTTGACCTGACATAGTCGTTAGTATATCGCCTGGACGATATGCATCGCCACCGGGCATATTTTCACAACCGGCTAAAACACCAATAACGTTAATGGGTAATTGTAATTCAGCTAAGGCGTGCATCGCACCTAAAACACCTGCAGCACCACCCATGTCGTATTTCATTTCGTCCATGGCTTCGCCAGGTTTTAATGAGATACCACCGGCATCAAACGTTACGCCTTTACCCACTAAAACGATTGGATTTGAATCATTACCCGCGCCATTATATTTAATTAAGCTCATTATAGATTCGTTTCGAGAACCACGACCAACAGCAAGGTATGAATGCATACCAAGTGTTTCCATTTCTTGCTCGCCAACAATTTCAGTCTCGATATTTTCGTATTCATTTTCTAGAATCTTTGCTTGTTCAGCTAAATAAGCAGGATTACAAATGTTTGGTGGCATATTCGCAACATTCTTACAGGTTGAAACGCCTTCTGAAACCGCTAGAGCATGAGAAATTGCGCGCTCACCCATAGGGAGTTCTCTACGTGTCGGTACATTAAAAACAATCTTCCGTAACGGACGACGAGCTTCAACTTTACGCGTTTTTAAACCATCGAAACGATATAAACAGTCTTGAGTAGCTTCAATTGCTTGACGAACTTTCCAATAAGTATCGCGACCTTTTACGTGTAATTCTGATAAGAAACACACAGCTTCCATAGAACCTGTTTCATTTAAGGTGCTGATGGTTTTACTGATAATTTGGCGGTATTGACGTTCGTCAAGCTCACGTTCTTTACCACAGCCCACTAATAATACGCGTTCACTTAAAATATTAGGTACGTGATGAAGCAATAACATTTGCCCCGATTTTCCCTCTAAGTCTCCACGACGTAACAAGTTACTGATGAAGCCTTCACTTATTTCGTCTAACTGTTCAGCAATTGCTGATAAACGGCGAGGTTCAAAAACGCCAACCACAATACAGGCGCTGCGTTGCTTTTCGGGACTACCACTTTTTACGTTGAACTCCATGAGCTCTCCTAATTCGTACAAAAACAAGCTGTTTTTAAATGAAATTTGCGAGTAAACTTGTGTAAATGTATAAATAAATCGACATGTTTACTATCAAATGTATTCTGCTAAAGGCTATAATTATAAACCGATACAGACGAATCACCTTTGAAGCAACAATTAATATTACTTATGAAAACGACAAGTTTACTTAAAAATAGAGCAGATGTCAGAAAAAAACTATGTTTTTATAGGAAGTTTCTATGATTATTTTTCGCTATTTACTCAAAGAAGTCGCCAAGACTCAATTAGCGGTATTTTTAGTGCTAATGACTATCTTTGTAAGTAATCAATTTGTGAGATTTTTAGATGATGCGGCAGAAGGGGGGATCCCTGGTCGACTCGTTATGGTCTTCATTGGTCTAAAAGTTCCTGATTTAGCTGGGATGATTTTACCCTTGAGTTTGTTTCTCGGTATTTTATTGGCTTATGGTCGAATTTACGCTGATAGTGAAATGACAGTATTACATGCTTGTGGTGTGAGTGAATGGTATGTAGTGCGAGTGACGCTTATTTTGAGTTTAGTCTCGGCAATATTAACAGGGGCATTTACCTTGTACTTATCGCCAATGGCCTCGGAATATGAATATCAAGTTAGAGAAGAATTAGCGGCAGATTCAGGTTTAAGCTCTCTTATTGCGGGCCGATTTCAAACAACGGGAAACAACAAAGCGGTTATTTTTATTCATGATAAAAACCGTGATGACAATACCTTTGAAAAAGTTTTTGTTGCGCAATTGCCTGATAAAAAAGCTACCGATAAAAGTATTATTAATGCGAGTTTGGTTTATGCAGAAACGGGACAAGTTGTTGAAGAAGAGAGCGGTTCTCAACGCCTAGTACTCAGTGACGGAACGCGTTATCAAAACGATATTAAAAGTAAAGAATTCAAAGAAGTCTCTTTTGATAAATATTATATTCAAATACAAGATCAAAAGGTTGCTCATAAAAATAGAAAATTAAGAGCTATTCCAACTTCAGATTTATTTAAAGAAGATACGGCTGAACTTAGCGCTGAAACTCATTGGCGTTTTGCTTTTCCTCTAGCCTGTTTAGTGATGACTTTACTCGCTGTGCCGTTAAGTGTGGTGAACCCAAGACAAGGTAAATTTGCTAAAATGTTACCGGCGTTATTGCTGTTTTTAGGGTATTTTTTAATGCTTACTGCTGTAAAGTCAGGTGTTGAGTCTACAACAATACCTAAAGGTGTTGGCTTATGGCCTGTGCACTTTTTTGTGTTTGTAGTAGGCGTAAGTTTGTTGATAAAAGATCGCAGTAGTGGCCTAAAGTTCAAAGCGAAATTCCCTCAGCTAATTCGCAATATTACTCGTAAAGGAACATCATCATAATGCGTATATTAGACATATATATTGGTCGAATTATTGCATCAACAACGCTTTTAACGTTATCAGTCTTTGTTAGCCTGAGCGGTATAATTAAGTTTGTAGAAGAAATAAAAGATGTGGGAGAGGGCAATTACGATATTGCTCATGCTGCTTTATATGTGCTTTATAAAATACCACCTGATATTGAAATGTTTTTCCCTATGTCAGCATTAATCGGCGGCTTAATCGGCATGGGTATGTTGGCGAGCAACAGTGAACTTGTGGTGATGCAAGCGGCGGGTTTATCTCGCGTAGACATTATTAAATCGGTAATGAAATCGGCAACTATTCTTGTTTTTATCAGTATGGCGGTAGGAGAATGGTTAGCGCCTGCCGGAGAATTAGCCGCAAGGCAGGGTAAAGCGCAGGCTATTTCAGGCGGTAGCTTAATTTCATCGGCAGATGGTACGTGGGCAAAAGATGGTGACTATTTTGTTCATATTGGAGAAGTAGAAGACAAAGGAAAATTAAACGATGTACAAATATATCGTTTTGACAAATCATTAAAGCTAGTAAGCTGGTTATCTGCAGATAGTGCCATTTACCATAAGGATGCTTGGCAGTTACGTGATGTTATCGATACCCATTTAAGTGACAGTAAAATGGTTAAAGAGTCATTACCCATCAAAATGTGGACATCAAGTTTGACTCCAGAAAAGCTTGGTGTGGTTATGGTGAAACCAGAAGCTTTATCTCTGCGTGGTTTGTCAGAGTATTTGAGTTACTTGGAAGAAAATAAACAAGATCCCAGTCGCTATGTGTTAGCTTTTTGGCGTAAGATTGTTCAACCTATTACCGTTGCCGTTATGTTATTACTAGCGTTATCGTTTGTTTTTGGCCCGTTACGTTCTGTTTCTATGGGCGCGCGTATTACTATGGGTGTAGCTACTGGAATTCTGTTCTTTATTACCAATGAAGTGTTTGGTTCGCTTAGCTTAGTGTATCGATTACCCGCTGCTTTTGGTGCACTAATGCCAAGTATTCTCTTTATCTCACTCGCTTTATATTTAATGAATAAGCGACCAAGTTAGTTTTATTGTAGTGATGTGAATTTGTTAAATTGCACAAGCAGTATTGAATTTTCATATTGCTCGTGCTTTTAATCCGCTCTTATAAACGGCCGCGATTCGCTTCCAGTGTTAATACAACAACTTCTGTCGACGTTAACCTATCTTGTAAACTTAACTTATTTTTACGATCAAATATCACCGTAAAGTTACCTAGACCTAATAGGGTCGGAAATAATCGTTTTAATCCCGTAGTTTTACTGATCAATGAGCCATCTTGGTTTTGCACACGTAAACGCCAAGCTTTCATTCCTAAAGTTTGACCTGTTTTAGCCCAAAACCAAATAAAGAAAAATGATACCCAAGCTAATTTCCAAAATTCATTTGGCCACTTTAACCATGCCGTATTAGCTACAGTGTCAGAGAAATGCTCGTACCCTTGCATACCAAACACACCAAAATGAACCCCTAAATACAGTAATAAAAATGATAATGCCCCTGCAGTCATATATACCGCAGTAGCAATTAATAAATCATAAACCCAAGAGGCAATGCGGCGGCGAAATCCTGCACGAGGAAACTTTGAAGCAGAAGACATAATGTTGGCTCAGAAGGGTCATTCAAAAAATTATTGCTAGTCTAACAAAGTAAAATGTAAAGTATATAGAATCTAATAAATTCTCAGCATGAGTGTTATAATCATAGCATTAAATAATTTAACTAAAACAGTAACTCACAACAAACTGATTTTTGTTTAGACATTATCTTTAATATATCGGCCGTTTGTAACACTAATTTACATTTTAATGTAAGTAATTCAGTCTTTAATGTAACTAATTTAAGCTATAACGTTACTAATGATATACAAATTTCGTATACTAAAAACTCAGCTCATTCATGTATATTGCTGTTAAGGAGAACAATTGGAAGGTTTTGTAGCGCAATTGAAGCAGCGACAAGTATTTAAAGTAGCAACTATTTATGCTGTTTCAACATGGCCATTAATACAAATTGCCGATTTAGCCGTGCCTGCATTAGGTTTACCTGATAGTGTCATGACACTATTGCTAAAAGTATTTGTTATTGGCTTCCCCATTAGTTTGGTATTTGCTTGGTTATTTAATTTCACCACCAATGGAATTGCATTTGCTTCTGAAACCAATACATCATTTCCAGAAAGTACAAAAAATACTACTAAAAATGAAGACCCAGATACAGCAAGTAAAGTGAATGTTAGAACGACCCTTGCCATAGTAAGTACTTTAGTTTTAGCTGTATTTATTACATTACTGAGCCAACTCTTGGTGGATGATACTCCGCTCTTTGAGGGGGCTACTCAAAGTAACGGTTTATTGCAATTATCCACGGTTAAAAAGCCACTTACCCCTACTCTTTTAGGTCAAGACATAAATACTAATAATCTCTCTGCAGGTAAAAAAGAGTCTATTGCTATTTTACCTTTTATTTCATTTAGCTCGGATCCGGAAGATCAGTTTTTTGCTGATGGTATGGTAGAAGAGCTTCTTAATCTTATGGCGAGAGTTCCTGATTTACAAGTTGCTGCTCGTACCTCTTCTTTTGCTTATAAAGGCGTAACTAATAAAACAATCGTAGAAGTAGGACAAGAATTAGGAGTTGATACGATACTTCAAGGCAGTATTCGAAAGAATGATGTTACTAATCAAATTCGAATTACTGCGCAGTTAATAAAAGTCAGCACGGGAGAAAACTTATGGTCTGAAACATATGATCGTGAGTATCGAGATATTTTCCAAATACAAGATGATATTGCCCGGGCGGTTGTTGATAAAATGAAAGTCACCCTGCTAGGAAGTCAACAAACATCGAACTTTGTTGTTGGCACTCATAGTGTTGATGCGATGGTAGAATACGGTAAAGGACAAAATGAGCTTGCCCATCGTACTATCCCAGCAATGAAAAAAGGCCTCATTCATTTTCAAAATGCCATTAAAGCCGATGATAATTATGCCCGAGCCTACGTTGGTATTGCCAATGCCTATATCCTACAAACACTTTATAGTAGTTTACCTTCAAAGGAAGTTAAACTAGCCGCGCAACAAGCTTTAGATAAAGCATTGGAAATCAACCCATTACTTGGTGAAGCGCATGCCTCACAAGGGTTGTTGTTATCACCTATCGACAAAGAAAGTGCAGAAAAGTCATTTAAAAAAGCCATTGAGTTAACGCCCAATTATGCCATGACTTATATGTGGTATGGCTCGCTAGTGCAAGCATCAGGCGATGTTGGCGCTGCACATCAATTATTTGAAAAGGCTTTCGAGTTAGACCCTAAATCGCCGATTGCCGCTTATAACGTAGCATCTTGCTATTACCAAGTAGGTAATGAAAGTAAGGCAATGGAGCTATTTTCAACGATTATTAATAACGATCCCTATTATCCTGGTGCCTACAACTTAGCGGGAAATGTGCTCTATAATCGCGGACGGCTCGATGAAGCTATTCCTATGTATTATCGAGCATTAGAGCTTGATTCAGTCAATCAACTTGCTGTTAGAGGTTTATTACTTGCTAATATAGACATGGGTAATGTTGCACATGCAGAGCAATGGTTTGACTATATAGAAAAAAATCCAACACTTTTTACTCGTAGTAAAGTTGTTTTCTTTAAAGCTCGTTTTTTTGCCGCTCAAGGAGAAAAACAAAAAGCGATTAGTTACTTAGAGCAAGTGAATTTAAAAGAACATGATATGGAAATGAATTCGCTTATCCCTGCGGAAATTGCCTTTTATAAAAGTAACTATACTAAAGCGATTAATGCCTATGAAAGTTTATTTGCTGAAAAAAATGGGACGTCTAAATCATTTTTCCATATGGCCGAAGGACAGGCGGCTTTACATTTAGCATTTGCTTACTTAGAGGTTGAACAGAACGCTAAAGCCAATGAGCTTATTCGCAACTTTGAAAGCTACTTACAAGAAAGCGCAAGCAAAAAAGCGAGTAGCCCTAAGTTTTATTATCAAATGGCCATGATCAAAGTATTACAAAAAAATAATGATGAAGCATTTAATTACTTGCAGGGTGCTATTGACGCTGGCTGGGTACAAGCATGGCGAGGCTCTTATGAACCTATATTCGAAACAATACGTGTCAATGACCGTTTTAGTAAAATGATAGGTGGTGTAGAGGCTAAACTAGAAAATATGCGCACAAGAATGACAGGACAAAATGATTTTTTAGTAGCAGAGCAGTAATTACCCTCTGTGATATTTAGATAGTAGTGGCGATATTTTTCTGAAAATAACAAATAAAAAATTGATTGTGTTTAAATATCGAGCAAATAAATGGATAAGCTAAAAAAACGGTTGCCTATCTAGCTACTCTTTGTATAATGCCAACCAATTCAACGAACGTAGCATTAATTTTGATTGTTCGCTGAGTAAAGATGGAGGAATTAGTAATTTACTATTTACTAAAATTTCATAGGCTTTATAAAGTATTTTGATATTTCAGAATTTTTTATAAAGCTTAAATCGCTTGAATTCCTTTGCCGCAGTGGTGGAATTGGTAGACACGCCGGATTCAAAATCCGGTTTCGAAAGAAGTGACGGTTCAAGTCCGTCTTGCGGTACCATTATACGAAAGCCCTGATTCGAAAGAGTCGGGGCTTTTTTATTTCCGAAAGTTAATATTAAACTAATAAGTTCATGAACCGCTATAATATGCGTGTTTATCAAATAGCATTAAAAAGGTTTCAACATGGCAGCAACAGCACATGCACTTCATATCTTGGTTAAGCATAAAGAGATTGCAGAAGATATTATTAAGCAGTTAGGTAAAGGAGCTAAGTTTCAATCGTTAGCTAAAAAATATTCGACATGTCCGTCTGGTAAAAAGGGCGGTGATTTGGGGGAGTTTAAGCGAGGACAAATGGTACCTCAGTTTGATAAAGTAGCTTTTAATGGCGCAATATTAGAACCCCATCTCGTTAAAACTAAATTTGGTTGGCATGTAATTAAAGTACTTTACCGGACTTAATGCCAACTAATGGTTTATTGAACCCATGTTCAATGTACTTTTCTAAATAGAAATTAACCTAAACTTTCTGCCCATTGATTAAGTAATTGTTGAGCTGATTTTTTTTCTGAGAAATCTCGCTTACTATTTACTACTTCTAACAAAGTATTAAAAGCTTCCTTATCTTGTTTTAGTGCCTTTAAAGTCAACGCTAAGTGGTATTTTATTTCTAGCTTAGAGTAATTAATGGCAAGGGCTTGCCTAAATAAGGGTAAGGCTTTATCAAATTCGTTGGTTAAATAATATACCCAACCTAAAGTATCTAAAGCATCAGGGTAAGACTTTGTAATAGTTAATGAGGCTAAAGCATACTCTTTCGCTTTTTTATAATCTTCTAATTTTAATGCCACAAAAGCAATGTTATTGAGTAAAACAGGCTGATTTTCATATATTTTAATTATTACTAAATATATATTGTAAGCAGCTTGCCAGTCTTTTTTCTGCATGTGGGCTTCTGCAAGGCTAGTATTGAGTAAAAAACTCTTTGGCTGTTTTTTAAGTGCTTTTGTTAGCAGTTTAACGGCTTTATTTGCACGATTCTGGGCTAAATATACTAAACCTAGTCCGGTTGTCGCTTTTTCTTTATTATTAGAAAGTAGAGCTTTATAACGTTTTTCTGACTCTGAAAGTTGTTTTGATAAATAATAAGAATGTGCAATAACCAACAAAAGCCTATCAGGTAACTTTTCTGAATCTACAAATTGCTCAACAATAGCAATTGCTTCTTTAGGTCTTTCTTCTTGATTTAATAAACGAGTTACAGCCAACAATGGCGGTTGTTTGTTTCTGGCCCAAGCGATTGATTTTTTATAAGTAGCAATGGCTTCTTCAATTTGCTTATCTGAGCGATAAGCATTGGCGATATAGAAATAGACTTCCGCTTTGTTAGCCTTATATTTTAATGCTTCGGAAAAACTATGAATTGCCTTGTCTGTATTGCTTAGTCGTTGAAAATGCTGACCGAGAAGGATATATATATCAGCAGTTTTTTGATAGTTGATTAAATAATTTTCTAAAATTTCAATAGCTTCAGTCATATTGCCAACATTCAGGTGAGCATATGACAGCTGTTTTAAAAGTTCAGCGTTTTTTGGTGATTGCTTATAAGCTTTTTTTAACCATAAAACGGATTGATCAAATTGTTTGTTTCTCGCGTAACTTTTACCTAATGTCTTAATTAGGTTTATGTTTTCTGGCTGAACGACTAATGCTTTATTTAAAAGCGATATAGCTTGCTCGTTCTGTTTATTTGAGAGCATTATTTGAGATAAACTAATAATTGATTTTTCATGCTTCGGGGCGATTATCAGCGCTTCTTTAAAAGATTTTTCGGCATTAGTTTTATCGCCGGTGACTTGATAAACAAAACCTAAATGATGAATATACTCTTCATTGATAGGATCTGATTGAACCAAGTTTTTTGCAAGCAGTCTTGCCTTCTCAACTTTTCCTGATTTGATATAAGCCTCGACGAGTAAAATACTTATGGCCGCTTGGTTTACAGTCGTTGAATTTACCGATAACAATGAAGTGACTGCCTTATTGTATTCTCCAAGTCCGATGTAGCTTTTAGCTAATTGAGATTTAGCAATAGAGGAATCTGGAACAATTGTTTTCACTTGTTCAAAATAAAAATTAGCTTTTTTAAATTGCTTTAGACGCAGGTTAACAAGCCCTAACAAGGATAAAACTCTTGGATTTCTTTCGTCGATAAAATAGGCTTTATTCAATGTCGATTGGGCAGAGGCGTATTTTTCTTGCGCTATATCAATGGTTGCTGAAAAGTTCATGGCCTTGGTGTTTAAACTATCAATGGCGATATAATTTTTAATATAAATTGCTGCAGTAAGGTAATCTCTCTGATGAAACGCGACCACACTCGCTAAGTAATAATAGCTTGGATTATTTTTTAAGGTGCCATCATCAAACCGAGCAAGGGTTTCACTTATTTTTGAAAGCTGGGTTTTACGTATGTCTTCTACGCTTTCTTGCTCTTTAACTTTATTAATATCCACCATAGCTTGAAGAAATTGTGCTCTAGGCTCATGGGGGACTTGTTCCAAAATAGTTGAAATGTCTTGTTCAGCATTTTCATAACTCGTTAATTCAATATAAATACTCGCTCTAATGATGAGTGCTTGTATATGTTTATTGTTTTCAAGTAATGCGGTATTTATTGCTTTTAAGGCTTGTTGTTGTTGCGCTAGACTTTGGTGGATACTTGCTTTTAATAGCCATGCTTTTAAAGGGGGAAAATAATCATTAAGTACATCATCAACAATTTTTAGAGATTTTTTGTACTTAAAATAATTGATATAAATTTGCGCTAAACCCAGTTTGGCATTTTGACTGCCTTCATTAAGGGCTAAAGCACGCTTATAACTTTCTTCAGACAGCTTTAACTGCCTTAACCCCAAAAAGGCATGACCTTTTAGTACTAGAATTTTTGAAGCGAGTATTTCATCTCGAACAGGTTTTTCTAAAAAAACTAAAACTTCATTATATTTATGTTGCAACAAATAGGACTCGGCAAGTAGTAACAATAGTCTACTTCTATCTGCACCTAAACGGCTTGCATTATTAAGTTCGACTTCTGCGGCACTGCCCATATTTGACGCTAATAATACCTCTGCCATCAAAATTCTTGCGGTTAAGTTCTCTGGTTGCTCTTGTGTTAAATTTTTAAGGTAAATTAAAGCTTCAGAATAACGATTAGCTTTATAGGCAACACTTGCTTTTTCATAGAGTACATCGGTACTCTCTTGAGCGTAGCTAAACGATGATGACAATGTTAGACAAAGAAAAAAAATTGTTATCAGCTTAAATTTCATTTAACTCTCAATATAAATACAATTAACTATATATAAATAGTGCTTATTTAGTGGGGGGATAGCAATAAAAAATGCTAAAAATTGTTTATTTATTTTAATTTTATATATTTAGCTTCGTATGTAGTTATATTGGTAGTTTTGTCGTGTCGGCTTTCTTTACACTAAAGAGGTATGGTAGTTTTGCTTTGAAAGTTTTTTATTTTTATCTTGTTGATATATAGTTGCTTTTTTTAAGTGGTCTGTTTTATGCTTGAATAGAGGTAATAGAGCATTCATCTAATTTATGGATATATAAAATGAAGTTCATTAATACTTTATTACAACAAGCTAAAAATATATTGCTTGTATCATCATTTGCATTATTTTCTATGTCTAGTTATGCAGGAAATACTGTAGTTTCGACTTTTATTAGTGGCAATGATTGTGATGGCAGTGAACCTTTTGCGGTTGGTGATGGTACCGGTAACGGATTTGGTAATTGTATACTCGAGATGGACAGTATTGAATTAGCTGCGACATTGGTTAAATTTGGTGGGAGCGGTGATTTTGTCGAAGCTGGACAGAGTTATTCTTATAATGCCAATCACTGGGACATAGATGCCAATAATAATGATTACAAGACGGGCACTTGGACACTTCAAGGGACAGGGTATCCTGAAGTAACTTTTTGGGCAGCTAAGGCTGCTAGTGGTATGAATCTTTATTGGGAAGTTGACGATTCAGTTGATTGTAGTGATTTGCTTAGCTTTACTTGTATGAGCGCAGCCAGAACGGTAACTACTGGTACTTGGTCGACACCCAATAATAACGGGGGTAATCAAGCTAACTTATCACACCTAACTTTTTTTGGTGGAATATGTCTACAAGATTGTGAACCAGATAACAATACCGAAGTACCAGAGCCTTCTACTATAGCTATATTTGCCTTAGCGTTAGGTTTATTACGGATACAATCAAAACGTCGTAATGCATAACTAATTTAGTAGACAGTTAATTTCAATAAAGGGCTTTTAGGCCCTTTTTTATTGACTTAAATTGAGTCGCTTCTAATCCTAGTTACAGATGCAAACCATTAGTGAGTAATATAGTTAGAAGCGCCACATATAACTCAGCTTTATAATGATATCTTGATACTCCTTTTTGAAGTTATTGGATTCATTGATATCCTTACCTTTAATATAACCTTGGTTTATTACAAGGTTAAACGAATTGAATGGTGTTCGTTGCCAAACAAACCTTGAATAAACACTTATTTCATCGGAAACGTTGTTGTATTGGATCCAGTTGTTCCAAAAAAGTTCTGGAGAAAAAGCGATATCAACTTTTAATGATGCTGTTTGTACCGTAAATGTTTGCTGGGGAAATGAAATCTCCCGTTCATCAAATTCTGCAGAAACTTTAATAAAGCGATTAATATTAGTCGTTATATCAACGGCTTTGTAGTCCATGTCACCCTGAAAGTAATCCCCTTTATGCCATTGAAAACCATATGAAAATGATTTTGACCGATCGGAAGATGTCGCTAATTGCCATTGAGCATTGTCGTATTTTCCTGCGGGAACTAACAACTCGTCTACTAAACTGAAGGTTTCTTGTATATGCTCAAAAGTATATTGATAAGAAAGTCTGAAATGTTGTTGTGCCGTGGTAGTTAAATCAATAATATCAAAAGCATAATACTTAGATGCGACGTTTCCTCCACGCTCTTTTACATAATCAAAATAAGCATTGTGGTACAACTTATCTATCCACTTTGCTTTTATTTGACTGGTATTACTTATCCAACCGTCAATTTTTTCAATATTATTTCTATTAATAAAGCCCAGAGCGGGGTCAAATAACGCATCTATATTGGTATACGCTAATTTTGCATTTAAACGCTCATTAGGAAGATAGAAGCCAAGATTAAATGCATTGCCTTTAATATTTCGATTAGCCTCTTCATTGACACTTTGTTGATACCAGCCTTTAATTTCAAAGATTTCTCCATCAAGGAGTGATTTATTTCTGTATTGTGAATCTATTCCGGTAAGTGAGCTGAAATTTTCATTGTCAGGGTTTCCATAAGTTGAAATAAGCCCAACTGTATATTCGTCAGTAAGTTGAGTATTAACTCTGGCAACAGCCAAGGTATTAGTTTTACTTTTTGACTGTGTAGCTGAAGGTAAAGTTTCAAGATCTTGATTAACGACCAAAGCACCAAAACGCATATTATCTATTTGCCCGGTAATTTTACTGCCTACATTAATATCTAGTGGTACTCCCGATTGTGACAAACCCATCTTTCTAGAGAAAAATGGCCGGGCATTGGCACCTATATCTCCAAACTCAAATATATCAGCCCCTTGTAAAAAGAAGTCGCGTTTTTCGGGGGTAAATAATGAGAATCGCGTTAAATTAACTTGCTGTTGATCTACTTCGGTTGCAGAAAAATCGGTATTAAAAGTTAATGAGGTTGATATAGCCGATGTTGGCTTATAAATAATATCTAACGATGGTTCTTCGGTGTTAGATCGCCCAATTAATGGCGACTCTTGTTGAGCAAAGCGTGTTGATAACTTAATATCAAGCCCAGCACCTTGGCTAATATTCTTAATGGGAGAAATGTTCCCCGCATGCTCAGGCGTCCAAGGCGATGAAGTATTACCATGGGAAGTCCAATAATATATTTGCTCAGGTTGTTTTATCTCTCTTAAAAAATTAATACCCCATTGTTCTTTAGTCGTATCAAAAGAAAGCGATTTAAACGGAATGGCCATTTCTACAGTCCAATAGGTGCTAAATACGGCACTTTTCACCTGCCATAAACCATCCCAGTTGCCCATGTAATTACGATTGTTGGCGATTAAACCCTCTTCTTTAAAACCATTAGCATTGGTCGAAAAGTAATAGCCATTGGTTTTATCATGGAATGGGTCTATTACAATCGCGAACAAATCGTCTTGCCAAATATCTTGACCTTTAGACATAACATTTCGGCTAATATTTTCCATGTCGTTATCAAATAATTTAGCTTTGATATAAAGGTTGTTTTGATCATAAGCGATTTTTATTTCACTTTTAAGTTCAGCTGCTTGGTATTCGTTAGGGAATGTTTGGTGCAAACTTCCAATTTTATTTACTTTCAACCAAACAGCATGAGGTAATGTGCCATTACTTAAAGGCGCTGTTTCAATTCGAACCATATCAAGTGTCGAACTTTTATTATTTAAAGTGAAAACCGGAAAATTTGTTGCTGATAGCTTTACAGAACTCATGAGAATGAATAAAAATAACAACCTAATTAAGATGGATAATGCATTTTTATTGAAGAAATCCGCAAACTTTGGAAAATGTAAAAAATACATGTTTATCCCTTGGAATCATTGGTAGTTAGACGCTTTTTATGCTGAATTAGTAAACGTTCAATTTTGTGCTTTAACGGGCGTAAGATTAATTCTGCTAACATTGCTGCATACAAGGATGTTAATAACGCGACGCCTATGCCTATTGCTAAAGGATACTTTGCATCTGGCTGGTATTGGTGTGGATCAAGTGTCATTAACACGGCAATAAGCCCAACTAGAGACGATATGCCACCTGATACATGACAATAAGTGATCAGTTTATTTAAATCAGGCAGGTATTTTTGCAGGCCCACTTTATGTTTAGGTAATACGAAAACCCAACGAATAAGTAATACCGTAGTTAGCGTGTTATCTATTCCCATTGAAATTGAAGAAATAGCGATAGAAAGCCCCACCATTAGTAGCAGACTATATGGGTCAAAAAAGGCGGTATTACCTAAATCAAATTGAAATATCATCAAACCGACACATAACAATATGCCGATGATCCCTCCCCAGTTTATGCCGCCATTACCAATTTCGGCTATTTCATTTGCTAATAATTCACTAGGTGAAATACTGAACGCCGTAGCTATGGCTAACTGGGATTCAAGTGAAGCATTGCCACTTGTTTCAATTCTTTGAATAGTTCTTAAGCTTAATCCGCTTATTTCTGCAAGACGCTCTTGTGACCAGCCACTATGTTTACGTAATTTTTTTAACTTTTCTATTGAGACACTCATTAATAACTCCAAAGCAGTGATGATTTCTCAATAACTTAGCTGGCTTGGCTTGACAGCGATACGTCATGTTAACGTCAAGCTTACGCCATGGTGATAATATGTCGGTTTATTTCATTAATTATGAGAATTCGTGAACGATCGTTTGATGAAAAGGCTAGGGGAGTTGAGTTAAATTTAGTCTAAAGTGAGGATAGCTGTGTTTTATTCACTCAGAGATAAATGACAATACGCTTAGGTGTATAGCGGTTTTTAAATGAATATACGCTCACTTTCTATATAGGTATAAAGGAGTTGTGATGGAAGGTTTTCTTACAAAGGGGATATTTACTATATTTAAATATAAAGGTGTGTCATGCGTAAAATTAGGCATATAGATAGGTATATCTCAGTATTGGATAGTCATTTTCACCCATCAAATTCATCATTTTTAATGAATTTGATTGGTGAAATATGGCAGATTTATACTTCTGTATACTCATAATGGAATATACGAACTACGTTACCCTGCTGTGTAGTTAATTCTATAGTAGAAGATCTAGGCTTTATTAACTTTGCTTCGAAGACTTCGTCTGCTGAAATACATTCATCATTAATGGTCATGTCTTTAATTAATTTAATTTTCATATCTGACTTCTATTTAAGGTTTACAAGGGAAGTAATGAGCACTTATGCCATTATTTACATATTTTAATAGTGACATTAGTCAACTCGCTGCATTATAACACAATTTAAAATTATTTTAATTAGCGAAAGAAGCTACTAATTTTTATTTTAATTGGCGCATTTCTCTGACTCTTTTTCTTTAGTTTTTTCCCTTGAAATAAAATTAGAATGATTACTTTCAATTTTTAAAAAATGCAAGGTTGAAAATCGATTAGCTAACAGTAAATACGAAAGTGGCAGTTGAACAAATGTGCGGCAAGCTAAATGCTTTTGTCGTTGTTTTTTGCCATTTCATGGCTGTTTTGTTACGTTTTGTCGCTGTGCTCTTGTTAAAGATAAAAAAAAATAGATAAACTGTTCATCTTTAACGCTTTTCAAAAATTCACTGACTTTAACTTAAGCTAGTGTTTATTTAATACGGTCCAATAAAAATGTCAGAAATCAGTGGAAAACCAATAAACATTAAAAATATCGCTCTATTATTGAGCTCTATATGGTTGGGTTTAGCCTTTTATTTATTGCTTTCACAAATATCAAGTTGGCTTACAAGTCACCACTTTGAATTGAATATATTAGCCAATATAGAATTTATCACGGTGAGGATATGGTTACCTTGGGTTGCTTTAACACCAGCTACTCTCTGGTTAGCGTTACGATTTCCCATTAAACCTAAAAACTGGCTGAAAGGCTTATTATTACACAGTTTATTTTTACTCAGTTTGTCACTTATTTCTGGGTTATTTATTAGTTTACACTATCATTTTTTTGAAAATATGGCTCAGGGAATGGAAATGTATCAACCATGGCAACATATTGGCCATTTTCTCTTTGGTGATAATCTATTTTTATTTAATATCATTATTTACACAATTTTAGTCACTAATATAAATATTAAAAACTTCGCTCAAATAGCGGACAAAGAAGCGCTTATTGCTAGCCAGTTGAATAACCAACTTATTGAATCACAACTGCAAACCCTTAAAATGCAAATCAATCCACATTTTTTATTCAATACGCTCAATGTTATATCAGTATTAGTGATGAAATCTGAAAAAGATCAAGCAACCGAAATGATTAACAGACTAAGTCGTTTTTTTAGAAACTCTTTAGATGAAAAAGATCAGCAATTTATCCCTTTGCAAAAAGAACTAAATCATGTAGAACAATATCTTGCGATAGAGCAAGTGCGATTTGGTGACAGAATTAGTATTGTGAAAAATTATGATGAGAATGCTTTGCCTATACTTGTCCCTTCGATGTTATTACAGCCTTTAATCGAGAATGCTATGCAGCACGGTTTAGAAGAAAAAGAAGGCAAAGGAACATTAACCATAAGTTGCTACATTCAAGACGCGTATTTATCTATTGTTATTATGGACGACGGAGCAGGTTGCAACTTTGATGCTCCTAACTTCAAGGCAGGCATAGGGTTAAGCAACGTTGAATCTAGATTAAAACAGTTATACGCTACTGAACATACCCTAGACTTTAGCAGCAACAAGCAGGGCGGTGTAACCGTAACACTAACGCTGCCAATTAATGAGGGAGATATCAATAATGACGATTAGGGTATTAATTGTTGATGATGAACCCTTAGCTAGAGAAGGTGTTTCTCTGCATTTACAAGATGAAAAAGAGTTCTCTATTATTGGGGAGTGTGAAAATGGTAGTGATGCGATTCGGAGCATATTGTCATTAAAACCTGATTTAGTTTTTCTTGATATTAAAATGCCGAAAGTGAATGGCTTTGACGTAGTTAATGCGGTGGGCAGTGAGCATATGCCGCCAGTCATTTTTTTAACTGCTTATGATGAATACGCCATAGAGGCATTTAATACGCATGCCATTGACTACCTACTAAAACCCATAGACAAGGTACGCTTTAAAGAAAGTTTGGACCATGCCCGTGACCAAATTTTAAAAAATGCAATTTCTCAGCGTAGTGAACAACTCACCCAATTATTAAGTCAAACCCAAGGGCTAAGCACGTTAACAACACCTGCAAACCAAGCTGCTTCATTGGTTCAAAATGAACGTTTAGTGATTCGCTCTAATGGTCATGTTTACCTACTCAAGTCCGAAGATATTTACTGGATTGAAGCAGAAGGTGATTATGTCACCGTACACACCCCGCAAAAATCACACCTTGTACGTGAAACAATGAAAAATATGGAAGCTCGTTTGGATGGACAAGGATTTCAGCGCGTCCATCGCTCTAGTATCGTGAATTTGAGTTATGTAAGTGAGCTTATTAGCTTAGACAGTGGTGATTATCAAATCGTTTTACGTGATAGTACGAGTGTAAAATTGAGCCGGAATTATCGAGATATATTATACCAACGACTTAATGCTACGCCTTAATCCTAACATTATTAAATAATTATAAATTAACCATACATTGCAGGTTCTTATGAAAAATATTACGTTTGCTATTACATTTTTCTTTTTGTTTTTTCAGCCAACAACATACGGCATGCCTGATTCACTAGAAAGTATTAAAAACTTCAGCTTATTATCTAAAAGATTTGCAAGTGCAGGTATGCCTACTGAAACTGAATTCGAACGAGTTCAGCAAAATGGTTATCAGCATATTATTAACCTAATTCCTGGTGATTTTAGTGCAGAGCAAAAGAACATAAGCGCATTGGGCATGTCATTTGATCAAATAGAGGTAGACTGGAACGAACCTACCGTAGAGGACTTTCAACATTTTGTCCGTTTAATGAAATCATATAACCAAGATAAAGTTTTGGTACATTGTCGTTTAAATTACCGAGCATCTACATTTGCTTACCTTTATCAAACGACTCAACTAGGTATAGATGAATCCACGGCCCAAAGCCAGATGGAAGCTATTTGGGAACCGAATGATACATGGTTAGAATTTATCAGTGATGTACAAAAAAAATACAGTAGTTCAAAGTAGTAATAAGGACTAAACCAAGAACAATAAGAAAAATCGTATTATTAGGTTTCATCGACAATATCTGCTGTTCATCCATAAATCGCTGAAGCTCACCGATTGGCTCGATATATAAATGTAAACATCGTTAAGCTTGCTTCTTCTTTAAAATGAGCAATACGGTGATAAATGCAAACTATTCTTGAATCACAAGGCAATGACAAAAAACCAATGAAACGTTACGTTATGATTGGTGCTTCTCTTGTTATTTTTCTGCCATGGTTGGCGAATTCTGTTTTCTTTAGTTCACCTAATAACGCGGTTATATCAGCAGAAGGCTTAGCAATTGCCATGGTGAAATCAGGTGTTCTTATTAAGGATGTAAGAGCCCCAGGGAACCTTGTCGCGATAAATAGAAAGTGGTTATCATCTCGAATGAGTGCAAAAGTTGTCAAGCGAGTGCTTGAACCCGGAGCAATCGTCACCCCCGACAGCATCATTTTACAATTATCATCTCCTGAACTTACTCAAGAATATAAACGCGTAAAAATTGAATACAAAATTGCGAAAGCGCAATTAGATGCCTTAAAAGAAATTCAAATAACACAAAGGCAAAAAAAAGAAGCCGATGTAAAGTTGTTTAAAATAGAAAAACAACAAGCCATTGAAGATGCTGAAGCTAAAAAGCAACTTAGAGTCACTAAAATAATCCCGAAATATCAATATAGTGAAGCAGTATTACGTGAGAAAAAATTAACACTGCAATTAGAAATTGCACAGTTCGAACTAAAGCAATTACCCAGACTACAGGCAAGCTTACTTAATGTAGAGCAAGCGAAAGTAGAGCAACAATTATTGCGCGTTTCTTTACTTGAAGAACAAGTCAGTAGACTTGAGGTGCGGGCACAAATGCATGGCATATTACAAAGCATCTCAGTAGAAGAAGGTCAGGAAATATCGCAAGGTGCAGAACTAGCAAGGGTTGCCGATCAAAAAAGTTTAAAAGCCGAACTTCGAGTACAAGAAAGCCAAGCCAAAGATATCCAAATAGGTCAAATCGTTGAAATTGATACCCGTCGTAGCAAAATTAAAGGCATTGTTTCTCGTATAGATCCCGCGGTTGTTAACGGCACGGTTACTGTCGATATTAAACTACCCAAGGGTTTACCGAGTGAAGCCCGTCCAGATCTTAGAGTAAATGGCACGATCGTAATTAAACGATTAGAAAATGTATTGTTAATTGATAAACCTAGCCATTGGCAAGAATCTAACACGGCCTATTTATTTAAACTAACCCGCGATTCGCAAGCCGTTAGAACCCAAGTAGCTATTGGCGATAGTTCAACGACTTCAATACAACTACTCAGTGGTTTAACTCAAGGTGAACAAGTCATAGTGTCTGATACATCTACGTTAGAACAGTTTCCATCGATAACGATCAATTAATTAAAAATATCCGCTTTCAAAATAATTAGACGCTGTACGGAGTTTATTTACTCAACAGTTGAACGTAATTCAAGTGCATAAAGTAAAACAAAATTTAACATTAGGAAGATAATAATGACTAATAATAAAATACTAATCAAAATCACTAAACTTAACAAAATTTATCACACCGACGGTAACCAAACCAATGCGTTAAAAGATGTCAACTTAATGATATCTCAAGGTGATTATGTGACGATTCAAGGGCCATCGGGAGGTGGGAAGTCAACCTTACTTGCTATTATTGGTTTACTTGATAAAGCCACTAGCGGTGATTATCAAATCAGTGGTTTTTCTGTAAAAAATTTATCAGGTTCACAAATGGCGAAAGTCCGAAATAGAGAGATTGGATTTATTTTTCAAGACTTTAATTTAATTGGCGATATGACCGTTAGTCAAAATGTGGAACTGCCCTTGGTTTATCGAGGTGTTAAAAAATCGGTAAGAGTAGCAAAGGTTGCCGAAGTACTAAAGCGTGTAAACATGTTTGAAAAAGCACAACATTTACCTAACCAATTATCAGGTGGTCAACAACAAAGAGTTGCCGTTGCGCGGGCTTTAGTTGGCAGTCCAACCTTATTACTTGCCGATGAACCAACGGGTAACCTTGATTCCATTAATGGTGACTCAGTTATGCAACTGCTCAGTGAACTTAATGAGCAAGGCGTAACTATTTGTATGGTAACTCACGACAGTCGTTATGCTCATTTTGCTAAACGCACGATTAATTTATTTGATGGTGAAGTGGTCGAAAATTCGCTAAACGAACCAGTTAATAAAAATAAACCCGATATAGGTGAAGTTGCTGAACTTATCCCCCGCCAGTTATCCGCAGAAGTAGGTGCATAACTATGTTAAATGTAACTAACTCGAAAGTAACTACTTCAAATGAAGCTAGGTCAAATAACAATGGCCAAACTGATCCTGATGAGTTTACTCAGAACAACTTCATCGAAAATATAATGATCGATGTTCGTTATGCATTTTCACGCTTTATTGCTTCGCCGTTAACAACGTTAATTATTATCATTACCCTAGCATTGAGTATTGGCGCGACTACCGCGATTTTTTCCGTAGTGAATGGTTTAATGTTTTCAGCCACGCCGTTTAAAGACAGTGAGCAATTAGTCATATTACAACAACAGAATTTAACCAAAGATCAAACTTATGGTTTTTCTGCTAGCGAAATGTTTGATTATCAAAGTCAGTCACAATCATTTGAAAATATGGCTGAATATCACAATATGACGTTTACCATGTATGGTCATGATGATCCGGTAAGAGTGCGAACTGGTGTGGTTTCATCTAACTTTTTCAACATGTTAAATTTAACACCAATACTAGGTCGTACGTTTACTGATTCAGAAGATGATCTTGGAGCCGAGCCTTTACTCGTTTTAACCTATGAATTCTGGAAAAGCGAATTTGATGGTCAAGACGATGTTATAAATCAAAGTGTTGAGTTTAATAACCGTAGTCATAAAATCATTGGTGTTTTACCTCATTTTCCGCAATTTCCTGACGTTAATGATGTTTATATGGCCATTCCATCATGCCCTTTTCGTAGCGGTGAACATGCTGTATCTAATAGAAGTATGCGCATGATGTCAGCTTTTGCCAAAATGAAACCTGACTCATCACTTACTGCAGTAAACTCTGAAGTTGCTGACATAGCAAAACGCTTAAGTAGTAAATACCCTGAGGCCTATCCAGAAAATGCTGACATCAGTGCAGCAGCTTTATCTCTTAATGATGAATTGGTAAAAAGCAGTCGACCTTATTTATATACCTTGTTAGCCACCACGTTATTGCTATTTTTAATTGCCTCAGCGAATGTGACTAATTTAACCTTGTCACAACATTCAAAACGAAAACGTGAGTTTGCTGTACGTGCCTCTTTAGGTGCGAGTAAAGCGAGGTTAGCGCAATTATTATTAACAGAAAGTCTATTGTTAGCACTGCTCGGTGGTGGTTTAGGCTTGTTATTGGCCTTTTTAGGATTAGATTTTCTTAAAGATTTTGCTGCAAACTTTAGTTCATTAGCATCTGAAATTACTATCGACACTAGGGTGATGTTATTTGCTTTAGCTATATCAACTATTTCAGGCATCATCGCTGGCATAGTACCAAGTTTTGCCAAGGTAAATTTGGTCAGTTCACTGAAAGAAGGCGGTAAGTCTTCGTATTCTATCGACCACGGATTTTTACGAAATACCTTGTTAATTTGTCAATTTGCTTTGTCATTAACCTTATTGATCGCGGCGGGATTAACAATAAAAAGTTTAAATAATTTACAGAATATTGACTCAGGCTTTAACGCAAAAAGTGTCAATGTTGCACAATTGGATTTAAATTGGACTGTTTATAATAATGCACAATCAAGATGGCAGATCTCACAACAAATTTTACAAGAAGTTCGTAAGCTTCCTTATTTTACATCGTCGGCATTAAGTATGACTTACCCTAATGATATTATTGGAATAAATTACGGCAGTATTCGTCAAGCCATTCAGTTTGATGACCGAGATTATAATCCTGATGACGTACCAACCAATAGCTTTTCTCGCCCTATAACTGATGGGTACTTTGAGACGATTGGTAGTCGTATATTATTAGGAAGGAGTTTTTCGATTGACGATGATAATAAAGCACCAGACGTTGCCATTATTAACAATAAATTTGCCCAAAAAAACTGGCCCGATGAATCTCCTATTAATAAAACAATATCATTAAATCAAGGAGAAACATGGCTTACTATTGTTGGTGTCATTGAAGATATTAATGAACAAGTAGCATCTAATGAACCCAGCTTTCAAATTTATCAACCTATGGCACAATCTCCAGCGGGGCATATTGCCATATTAGCAAAACAGAATGACGTATCAACGACAACTTTTAAGAAAGATATTAAAGGAATTATTGCTCAGTTGGATGACCGTCAACCGTTATCGAAATTTGAAACCTTGCAGCAAGCCGTTGATAATTCAATTTCTTTGCAGAGGTTCTTGGCTCAATTGTTAACTATTTTCTCTTTCATTGCTTTAGTGATCACCGTTAGTGGTGTTAGTGGTGTAATGAGTTATATGGTCAACTTACGCACCCGAGAAATTGGTATCAGAATGGCTATCGGTGCGGATAAAGTGAAAGTGATCACCTTAATACTTTCTTATGGGGTAAAACTGACGCTTGTTGGATTAATCATCGGCATAGCCGGAGCCTACTTCAGTGGTCGTTGGTTGAGTACGCAGTTATTTGAAATTAACGCCTTTGATATTGTTATCTATGGAGTCGCACTGATGACCTTACTGGTTATCTCAACCTTAGCGTGTTTATTACCTGCATGGCGTGCCAGTTCTATACCTCCAATACACGCACTTAAACAATAAGATATCTTGGGGGCAGTCCGTAAAATTACTTTAGTAATCTTACGGGCTTTCTCAAATATTACCTGCTTCTATAATTTTAGACATTGAATGAATACCTGTGTTTCGTCGCTGCAGCACAAGCTAACATTTGCCCAAACTCCAGTGGATTGGAAAGATCCTAATTTAGAAGATTTTGAAAAGTTTGTATCTTTAATGAATGAATACTATAGCGATAAGGTGTTTGTGCACAGCGTTGGGAATTATAGATCATCTGCATTTTCTTATTTGTATCAGGTTCCCTAACCTTTTTGTAGAAAAGGCCATAAAGAGGGGGATGTTGTTATCATTGTTAGCCATTAACAAAACGGCTAACATTTACTTTAGTAGGTGAAGTTTATATGATTACAACTTAGCTGATCTTCAGCATCCACCATTTGTATCACCATAGAGACTTCATTTGTCTAACCAATTAAAAACATGCAATCGTGTTATTCATGCTCATCAGCAAACGATGGTGTTTAATAACGTAACCATTAAAATTAGACCTAAAACATTTTCGCTATTAATGCTTTTCTTACAACATCCTTTTAAGGTACTTAGTAAGCAAGAAATTCTTGATATCATTTGGGACGATGTTGAAGTTAATGAGCAAGTGCTCTTTCAAACCATTAGAGAATTAAGGCAACTTTTTGAAAGTGATGACGTTATAAAAACGCATCCAAGAAAAGGTTATGCATGGATCGAAAGTGTAGAGGAATACGCTGAACAGCAGGAGTTAACTAAAAGCGTAAACAGTACTTCTCCCGATCATGAAAAACGAAAACCATTTCCATGGCAGCCTTTAATAATCATGATTATTTTTATCGTGATTACGGCCTATTACACGTTGAAAGAAAATAACAGTGAAAGTAACTTGTCTGGAACTTTAGTGATTTTACCGATGAAAAGCGCCATTAAAGATAATGACCATCAGTGGGTTTATCTAGGTGCCATGAATCAATTGATTTCGCAATTACAGTCAAATGATACTTTAGTTGTGTTAAATACAAACTTTATACTAACGCTGATGAAAGAAGCTGAGTTACAAAAAAAATACGATAGCCACAACGTTAGGCGTGTTTTTGATGTTTCGGGTGCTAGTTTAGTCGTTGAAACTGAGCTTTTAGGTTCAACACAAAACTATCAGTTAAAATATGCCTTACATTTTAAACATGACATTAAACGCGGGATTATTTTTGAGCGTAATATTAATGAAGCGATAATAAAATTAGCGAATATTATTAGCCAGTATTCCGGACATTCTCTGATTCAACTCGATGAGGCCTTTAGTTCTGAGTTTAGTAATGAATTATTAGTAAGGGCTATTGAGTTAAAAGAAGAAAAAGATCCCTTAGCGGCGAGTAAATTACTTGAAAGCCTTGTGCAAATTGAACCTAACAACATTGTCGCTAAAGAAATGTTAGCTATGGTCTACCTAAGACTTGAACGACTACCAGAAGCTAAGCAGCTATTAATTAACGCAAGTGAATTAGCGGTAAAGGCTGACTCCAACGAATTACCTATTGTCTTTCATCACTTAGCGGTTGTCACATTTTTTGAGGGTGACCACATCGAAGCTCTGAAGTTTATAAAAATTGCTGATGAATATGCTGTTGCTAAACATGACTGGCTATATCGGGCTTATCTAGCTCAACTCAAAAGTCGCATAGAGATTAAAAATAATGAATTAGACCTCGCTTTTATTTCTCTTAATAACGCGCTCAGCTACCATGGTGTTATCCAATGTCCTGTAGGTACAAGTATGACCTTATTACAGTTGAGAGATTTATCTAAAATTCAAGGAGAGCAACAACAAGCTCAGCTGTATTTTGATAGAGCGAGTAACATAATAAAGACAAGAGGGTTAACGTTTCTAGAACATTCACTTGAGCGGGAAGTTAGAAAGCCTCTTTAAATCAAAGGCTTTAGAAAGTTTTAGAATTTTTTATTAGCGAAAGTGAAATTAAAGAGGCAAATTACAAACCTTAAATTATTTAAAGGAATTGTAATGAACTTTATAAAACAAATATTTTTTCCCGCTTGTATTATTATTGTGTGCTTTCAAAGTATTGCCCATGCGAATGAAAAAGCGAGTCAAGCTGAAGTCAAAAAAATTGAAGCGGTTATTGAAACTTTCAGAGTGTCATTAATTAATAAAAACAAGCCAGTTTTCATTAACCTTTTTTATAATGAAGCTGTACCATGGCTTGGAGTTACTAGCGACCAAACACTTGCTTCTGTCCCACCACCACCACCACCCGTTAAAAAAGGTGTTAATAAACGTTCAAAAGTAGCAGGCGCTCGTCAACGTTCAAAAGTGAGAGGAGGTAACTATTTATCTTTTATTGATTGGATTGTTTCGACACCTAAAGCGATTGAAGAAAAATTCTGGGATGTAAAAATACTGCAAGACGGTGATATTGCATCAGTACATTTTAAATATAGCTTTCATCAAGATAATAATAAAACAAACTGGGGTGACGAAGCTTGGCACTTGGTTCGAACAGAACAAGGTTGGAAAATAGCGTCGGTTATTTACTCTATTAATATTAAAGGTAAATAACGGTTTATAAAAAGGTGGCGGCTAAAAGCTAAACGCAAACCCGACAGAAACTGTACCTTCTAGCCACATACTTTCGTCTAATAGGGCGTGGCAGGAGGTTCCTTGACAAAATAACTGATTATCGTCTTCAATATAGCTCGCATACCCTCTTAGCTCGGTAACAATTGCGAAGTTTTTCGATAACTCGTAACGAGTTCCAAAAGCGATTGTTAATGAAGGATAAGTTTCGTCTTTATTATCCGTCTGAAAATAAGCACCGCCCAGACCAAGTGATACAGTTGTAACATAGTTTCTTTGTCTAAATTGAGCTACACCACTAAAGTGCGCATAGGTAACATCAAAAGAGTGTACTTGCAGATCGCTACTACTGATAAAGTCATGACTGGCTCTATTAATCAAAATTTGCCCTTGGCCATTAGGCGAATCTTGCCACGCAATAGCTAAGCCGTAATGGCTAGCATCATCTATTGTTAAATCGGTGGCATCAAGGCTGTTAACTAGATCAGAACTGAATACTTGCCCGATATAAGGTGTTATTTCTATATCGCCTGCATGAGCTGATGGGGACAGGAGTAATGCTAAATTACTGATGATAATAGCGCAGATACAATTTGCTGACTTTATACAACGGAGCATTTTACGATCGTTCCTATAAATAAATACTTTACTGAGTATAGTTATTATTAGCCTGCTTACTAGGCTATTTCAAGCTTTTCAGCGTTTTAGTTGTTCGACAAACTGCCTTTTGAATGTGCGGCTAGCTCAACCAGTAGTTGTTCAAATATTTTTATTCCTACGGTTTCACCCGTTGCCCCTAATTCAGTGCTAGTTATTTCCCATTGTATTTGCGGGAAAGGCAGCGTTGTTATCTGACCATTATTATCCTTGATATATTGCAATGCACCTGGCTTGATAATCACTTTAGCAAGTTTAAAATGAGGCTGTGCTATTTTTTGTTTGTTTATTTGTTCGGTATTTACAGTTTTTTTGCTTGTTACTTGCGGCAAGTTTTTTTGTACTGTAGCTAATAGCTGCTCAAGGCTTGTACCATTCTCATCGCCGGTAAATGAGGCAAGTAATCCGTGAATAGTGATGCTATCAATAATAATAACGTCTTCCTTTAAACTTTCGCGGTTAATGGCTAAATCTATAGAGTCGATACTAAGTATTGGGCTTTCTGTATTTACAAGATCGTCAGAGTCTGATTTGTTGATAATGATATTGGTAATCGTGCCACTACCCTGATAACTACGCATAGTGACACTTTCAACAGTCACATTCTGCTGACTGAGCTTAGAGACTAAAGTTTGGAGCTGATTTTTAATGTGGACATTCAATGAGTCGCTGGCTAAAAACCATAAGGCAATACCACAGGATAATAATAAGATGAAAGCAATGGGGGCAAATTTATTCAAGGATCAGGCCTAGGGTCAAAAATAGGTTCTCAGTATAGCTCAATTCGCTAGGTAACTTCAGTAGTGAATTTCATTATCGCGTATTCAATTATTCAAAGACAAGTGATAATAAGGGTGTTTTTTATTCAACTTGCTTAAAGTTTGTACATGCGATATAAAAGGTTGAAAAATAAAAACAATAATAAAAATAATAAAAAGTAGGGATCGTTAAGTGGTAATTGTTAATAAAAAATTATGGTCATTAAATTTTGGCTGTTTAATAGCGGGTACATTTGTTTGGTTAGTGAGTTTTGGTGTTTCAGCGCCTATATTAGAGTTTTTCTATTCTTATCCTTATTTTATTCTTAACTATTATGCTGGCGCAGTAACCGCATTTAGCGCCTTTGTTCTAACCAGTGTGATTATTTTTATTATGTGTAGTTACTTTAAAGTTTGCGCAAGTGAGCATACTTTTTGGCTAATGCTACCTAGCTTGGTGCTTATTATTTTAGCTATGTTAGTACGTCAATCGGTATTAGTAACTATGCTATACGCTGCCTTCCCAGCATTAATTGTTATTCTTTTCGCTGCTGTATTAAGACGAATGCCAAAATATAAGGCATTTAACCTAATAAAATAAAGGTATATTGTATGCAATAGTTGGTGGGTATGTGATAATTGAAAACACTATTTCTTTACACATTATTTATATTTCCCTATGAAAATAATAACTGCAGATACGGTTAACAAAGCATTATCATTTCCTAAATTGATCAGTGGCTTAGAAAAAGCTTTTACTGAAAATATAATCGTTCCACCACGTTTACATTTTGATATTGAAAACCCAGGAGCTAGTCGAGAAACAACATTGCTTATGATGCCAGCATGGCAAGCCGGTGATGTTGCTGGGATAAAACTCGTTACGGTTGCTCCAGACAATCATCAGCACCAACTTCCGTCTATTCAAGGTACCTATTTATTATTTGATGTAAAAACAGGATCACTAAAGGCAACAATGGACGCGCCTGCGCTTACGGCAAAGCGAACTGCGGCCGCTTCAGCTTTAGCTTCAAAATATCTTTCCAGACCTGACAGTGAAACTTTATTGATCGTAGGCACGGGCACGTTAGCCTCACAATTAATACAAGCTCACGCGAGTGTTCGTTCGATAAAAACGGTTTATGTTTGGGGGAGAAATTTAGCTAAAGCTGAATTAATTTGTCAGCAGGTTAAGCATCTCAACATTAAATGCGAAGCGATTGAAAATTTGAAGGAATATGTGGCGAAAGCGGATATTATTTCTTGTGCTACGCTAAGTACTGAACCTTTAGTTTTTGGTGAATGGCTAAAAGCGGGACAGCATCTTGATATGGTGGGTGCATATCGACCGGATATGCGCGAAATGGATGATGAGTGCTTAATCCGTGCAAAGGTATTTGTTGATAATATGGAAAGTGCATTACGTGAAACAGGCGACCTTGCGATTCCTATTGCTAAGCAGGTTATTTCAGCCCAAGATGTTATAGCTGATTTGTTTTCATTATGTTCTGGTAAGATTGTTTTTGAAAGAAAATTAACGGATATCACCGTTTTTAAATCTGTTGGGCATGCCCTAGAAGACTTAGTTGCGGCTAAATTAGTAGCAGGCTTTAGTAAAAATGAAGAGACAGAGAATATCAATTAACATTTACTCTTACTCTATATTAATACGATAAGCGTTTTTTTGTTGACAGTATGCTAATACAAAATATTTACTGTTGGTATTGAATTGCTTCAATATTTTAATGTTACTAAAGGATGTTTCTTTTTTAATAATATGAGTGGGTTATACTGCTCATTATTTTCAAAACTTGTATTGATGGTGTAATAAATGGATAAGTCCGGCACGTTTAATAATAAGTTAAGCCATCGTGTGCTTATTTATATAATGTTATGTAGCTCTGTTTTATCTATTAGTTCAGCCTTCATTCAGTTATACGTTAATTATAACGAAAGTATGGTGGCCTTGAACCAACGTTTTAATAATGTAGAATCGAGTTATATACAATCAATTTCAACCAGTCTTTGGGACTTTAACGAACCCTTAGTACAACAGCAAATTCAAGGTATTGTTAAGTTACCCGATATCAGCCATGTAAAAATAGTCACCGGGTTTGGTAAAGTTTATCAGCATGGTGATGAAACACTTTCAGCAGACAAAGTTGTTGAATACCCAATTATTTATGGGGAAAATGATATTGGTGTGTTAGTGGTATCGGCAAGTTTTGATGATATTTATCAGCACTTATGGCAGCAAGCAGGTTTTATATTAACGGCAGAAGTCATTAAAATATTCATTGTGGCTTTTTTTATTATTTTCATTGTTCATTGGTTTATTACCCGCCACATTTATCATATCACTAAGTATTCCCAGCAAGTGAGTGCTGAAAATTTAGATGTTCCATTAGTACTCAGCTCAAGACCCAAAGTTAAGGACGAACTTGATGTCTTGGCAGATACCATAAACAATATGCGTATAGCCTTAAAGAACGATATTCTGAAGCTTGAAGATGCTGAGAATGCCTTACTGAATTTAAATGGTGAACTTGAAGTTAAGGTGTATGACCGAACCTCTAAGTTAGCGGCAAGTAATAACCAGTTGCAACAATCATTAGATGACTTAACACTCGCTAAAGATCAGCTAGTCCAATCAGAAAAAATGGCATCCCTTGGTCAACTAGTTGCCGGGGTCGCTCATGAAGTAAATACACCACTTGGAATTTGTGTAACCTCTATCACTGCCTTAAAAGAAAAAGTCATTGAATTAAATAGTGCGATTGATAATGAAAATTTAACTAAATCAAAACTAACGCGCACGCTTAATTTGTTAATTGAATATCAGGTTATTATAGAGAATAGTTTAAATAAAGCGGTAGAATTGATAAGAGGATTTAAATCAGTTGCGGTTGAGCAACACACAGATCCAGAGTTAAAAATTAACCTCGCTAGCCATGTTAGTGATGTCGTTAATACGGTCAAAACATTGTTTAAACGGAAAAAATATACGATCAATATTGATATTGATGAAAATTTCAATTTAGTGACTTACCCCAGTGCATGGAATCAAATTCTCACTAATTTTTTAACTAATTCACATTTTCATGGCTTTGAAGATCAAGAGTCGGGTGAAATAAATATTAGCTTTACGGAAAGTAATAAATTTTTAACGTTAATTTATAGTGATAACGGCAAAGGACTAGACGATAGTGTAAAAAACCGAATTTATGACCCATTTGTCACTACAAAGCGTGGTCAGGGTGGATCTGGCCTAGGTATGAACATTGTTTATAATTTAGTCGACGCTAAGCTAGGCGGAACTATTAAAAGTTTAGATACAACAAAAGGTTGTAGTTTTGAAGTCAAAGTACCTATTAAGCAAAAAATGCAAAAGATTGAAGCTTAATATTACATTATCTTGTTCGTATTTTTCTGATTTTTTAAACATAAAAAAAGCCTCGAAGGCTTTTTTTATTTTCAACTCAATATCCATTTCAAGTTAATTGACTTTATCGACCTTACTCAATTGAATATCTGCAGGGCTAGGTGTTTTATCAGCTGAAAAGCGATAAATTAGCTCTTGTAACTTATCGTTAAAAAGTATCGCGAGTTCAAAGTATTCATTTTTAGTTGTTGATTTACATGCTTTGAATTCTTTAATTTCATTGTTAGGTATTAATGTCGGATTTTTATCAGCTCTACCACCACTGCTTAGCTTGGGGAATGCCATCATATATGTTGCTAAAGGAAGCTTTTGAGATACTTGGGCATGCCTAGTTTCTGCTGATGCAGTGGAAAGTGTGGCACATAATCCTATTATGCCGAAAAAAGCACTAAACATTGCGGGTTTAAATTGTGATTTCATGTTGCATCCTCATCATATAAATTCACAGAGCATTGACTACAAAACTATCTCTTGAACAAAAGTCCTCGTACAATTTAGTCTTCATTGTAACTATATTGTGCACATCTTAACTATAAATTGTAAATAATTATATTGCGAGCACTATGGGATAAGTGGCCATAAAATTGAGTTTAATGGTATCTGATAACTTATATTTACTTGCAAAAACTATCTACTGTCAACAGTAGACAGTTTAATGTAATAAATAATTTCATGAAAAGTTAAAAATAATATTTTAATGACCAGTTTTAGTTAACTATGCATTTTTACTTGTAAGCGATAATGATGTAATAAAGGTTCGGTATAGCCATTAACTTGTATCGCTCCTAAAAACACTAAATCACAAGCTGCTTTAAAAGCGATACTATTATCAAAGTTATTTGCCATCGCTTGATAGCTGTTATCATTTTTATTTTGGCTATCTACTACTTTTACCATTTTTTGAAAACTTGCCAGTACTTGTTCTTTTGTACATACACCGTGTGTTAGCCAATTTGCTATATGTTGGCTAGAAATTCGTAATGTTGCTCGGTCTTCCATTAAACCGACATTGTTGATATCTGGCACTTTTGAGCAACCAACCCCTTGGTCAATCCAACGAACAACATAACCTAAAATACCTTGTGCATTATTGTCTAATTCATCTGAGATCTCTTGGTCACTCCAATTGGTGTATTTAGCCAGAGGGATCGTTAAAATGTCATCTAAGTTTGCTGGTGTACGTACTGACAACGTTTTTTGTAAAGAAAAAACATCTTCCTTATGATAATGCAAGGCATGTAAGGTTGCAGCAGTAGGGGAAGGTACCCAAGCCGTATTTGCACCTGCTTGCACATGGTTTATTTTTGTGGCCAACATGTTCGACATTTGATCCGGAATCGGCCACATGCCTTTACCTATTTGTGCTTTGCCACTAAAACCACAAGCAAGACCAATATCTACATTGTTATCTTCGTAAGCACTTATCCATGGCGTTAACTTTATATCGGCTTTTTTCGCCATAATTCCAGCAGCCATCGAGGTATGTATCTCATCACCAGTACGATCTAAAAATCCTGTGTTAATGAATACAACGCGAGACTTTGCTTGAGCAATACAGGCTTTCAAGTTAACACTTGTACGGCGCTCTTCATCCATAATACCCATTTTTATAGTATTTTGGGGTAGGTTTAATGCTTCTTCAACCTGTTCAAATAATATATTAGCAAAAGCAACTTCCTCTGGGCCATGCATTTTCGGTTTAACGATATAAATAGATTGTTCAGCGCTATTGCAAAATGTTGCTTGCACAGAGGTACTCTTTAAATTAATACTGGCAATTAATGAAGTCACCATTGCATCAATAATCCCTTCAGGAACTTCATTACCATTAGCGAGTAAAATCGCATTGTTAGTCATCAAGTGACCAACATTACGAATAAACATTAAACTACGGCCTTTCAGTGTTAATTTTGCCCCATCAAGTTGCTGATACTGTCTGTCTGCTGCCATTTTACGTTGAATTGTTTTACCACCTTTATTCACCGCAGTGGTTAAGTTTCCTTGCATTAAGCCTAACCAGTTCTTGTAAGCAACAACTTTATCATCGGCATCGACGGCAGCTACCGAATCTTCGCAATCCATAATTGTTGTTAAAGCTGACTCTAGTGTTATGTCACAAATTCCTGCATTGTCACTCTTGCCAATAACACTGTCTTCATCAAAGTTTATTTCGAAATGCAAACCATTGTGAGCAAATAATAAAGTGTTTGGTGAGTTAATTTGTCCTTGGTAACCTTTGAACGCGTCACTTTGTGATAGCTTAACTTTCTCACCATTTTCAAGCTGAATAACTAATGTATTATCTGATATTTTATATTGTACTGCTTGTTCATGACTCCCCGCGGATAAAGGGATGTTTTGGTCTAAAAATTGTCGAGCAAAGGCTATAACTTTTTCACCACGAGCCGGATTGTAGCCGCCAGAACTTTCTGCGCCATCTTCTTGTGAAATTACATCGCTGCCATAAAGAGCATCATACAAACTTCCCCATCGAGCATTAACCGCATTAATCGCAAATCTGGCATTCATTATTGGCACAACCAATTGTGGACCTGCCATGGTTGCTAATTCAGCATCAACATTTTCAGTAGTGATTTTAAAGTCGTCAACTTCTGGCACAAGGTAGTTAATTTCTTTTAAGAAGCTTTTATAAGCTGAAAAATTAAACTTATCGCCAAAGTTATTTTGATGCCAAACGTCAATTTTTTCTTGTAAGTCATCACGAGTCGTTAATAAATTTTTATTTACCGGTGCTAATTCTTCAATGATGGTTGAAAAATTTCGCCAAAAATCAGTTGAAGAAATCTTACTATGAGGAAGTACTTCTTGCTCGATAAAGTGATGGAGGCATTGAGAAACTTGGATTTTTTCAATTTTAAGGTATTGAGTCATTATGGTTCCTATTGATTATATCTCTAACCGATTGTTCAATGAATTAGTGAATAATCGCTTTAGTGTTATCTGATATGAATGTTTTCAAATCACCCCTTCAAAAGAGTGATAAACAAAATTAACGATAGTAGATAAGTGCAATGTAGGAGGAATTATTTTTCCATGCAATAGCTGAAAAAAGTGATGATTGTTTTTATTACTCGAGTAATGGACTTCTGCTACCTACTTATAGATTTATCTTGATGTAAAATAACGAAATTATTTTTTAGTAAATATTCATTTGATTAATTATTAGTAGTTATTGTTATTGATAATAACTACTATAGATTTTGTGAATGCAAGTATACAAAAGGTTTAGCCTGTGAATGACAAAGAGGTTAATAGCAACATGTGTAATCATGTAAAATAAAGCACCACTGCATCATTATAAAAAATATACCAGTGTATTAATGATCAATGGGCTAAATATAGCGGTGATAACTGCCGAAATAATCAATGCCAAGGAGCTATAAGCAGCATGTTCATAACTAACCTTACTAATGGTTGCAGTACCAAGTGCATGGCTTGCTGCACCAATTGCAAGTCCTTGTGCTTTGGCTGAATTAACATTAATAAATGATAACCAGCTAGGGCCAAGTAATGCACCAAATAATCCGGCTAAAATAATGGCAAAGGCGGTAATAGAATTATTACCATTAAGTTGCTCGGTTAGCGCTATTCCAATTGGGGTTGTTACCGACTTTAAAGAAAGTGATACAGCAATCTCGTATTGATTAATGACGAACATTGTTAGAACAAAACTGATGGAAACCGTAATTAAAGCACCAAGAAATAATAAAACGACTATGCTTCGCCATTGTTTTTTGATGGTCTGAATGTGTTGATATAACGGATAACCTAACGCAACCACAGCAGGCTCTAATAGCTTATGTAGGGGGAACGTTGCTTGATAATATTGTTCGAAGGGGACATTAAAAAATAGCAGTAATGGGATCAAGGTTAAAATCGAAAATAGCATTGGATTTAGCCACGACTTTTTACATTTTTTCTGTAAGTAAACAAAGGTCTGATATACCAATAACGTGAGTAAAATGAGCAGCAAAGCAAAGCTAATATCTGTTACAAGATTACTACTTATCATTGGGATGCTCATGACTAACTGCTAATTCATCTTGATTAATTTTTCGTTGATAGCCAAGACCCACTATGGTTAGCAGCAGAAACGTCGTGAAAAATATAATCGCGACTAACGCTATGCCATGCTGTTTAATGAGTTCAAAGTGGTTGATTATGCCAACACCCGCAGGAACAAAACACACGGCCATATTGGCAAGTGCCCATTCAATGCAAGGTTTTATACGTTGTGCGTTTAGAAATCTGTAATGTAATAGTAGGGTGAATATCGCCATACCATACAAACTCGCAGGTAAGATCGGTAGGAAAACCTCAATAGACTTTCCTACTAATAAGCAAAAGCTTACCGACAATATACTGTAAATAATATGGCCTAGCACTGAATCGTTTATCCTTGTTCCGCCGCTTCTATAACCAGTTGTCTAAACCAAATATGACTCGCGTCGTGGTGTAGTAAGGGGCTCCAAATCATTTTTAATTCAATTTCAGGGATCTCAAAAGGAGGCCTAACTATAGTGTATTTTGCATCGTCTTTATGTAATAACGCCGCTTTGGTGGGTAGCGTAGCAATTAAACCGTCTTCAAAGGCTAATTGCATGGCGACATGATAGTTACGGGTAAATACTTTGATATCACGCTTTTTACCTAAGCGCGCTAAAGCTTCATCAACCCAACCTAATTTTTGAACGTCTTTTGGATCCATACCTACGCCGACACCAAAACCAGTTTTTGATACCCAAACATGCTTTGAAGAAAGGTAAGTGTTTAAGTTAAATTTAGAAACATCCGGGTTATCAGCACTTAACAAGCAGGAGAAGGTATCACGCCAAATAGTTTTTTGATGAAAAGACTGCGGTAACTCGTCAAAACGGTTGATCGCCATATCTATCTTCCCAGCTTCAACATCATGAAAAGTGACATCACTTGGCGTCATAATATCAATAGTAACATTAGGAGCAATTTCATTTATCTTTCTGAGCAAGTTTGGTAATAAAGTTGAAGCAGCATAGTCACTAGCCATGATACGAAAAACGCGTTGACTGTGTTTTTCATTAAACTCTTCTTCGCCTTGCAGTGCTTCTTCAAGTTCTAACAAAATTTTTCTGATCACCGGGGCTAGAGCTCTTGCACGTTCTGTTGGCACCATACCGTCAGATGTACGTACTAAAATAGGATCATTAAATAAGTTTCTTAACCGTTTTAGACCATTACTCATAGCTGGCTGCGTAATATTTAACTGGCTGGCAGAGCGAGTTACATTCTTTTCTCTAAGTAAAACATCAAGATAAATAAGCAAGTTAAGATCAATTTTAGCAATATTCATAGTTTTTATGGTCAATAGAAATAATATAACTAATGTATATGTCATGCCCAGAAAGATAAATCAAGAAATTTTAAGTCTAAAATTAAGTTTGTAGACTATCTTTATAATACTAAGGTCTGACCGCGCGGTTGTTATTTATTGAAAAATATAGTTATTTTAAAAACTTCTTAGTTGTATTTATTTTGTGAATACCAGCGATAGTTATTATATATTTCATAAATGGTTGTGGCGTGTTTTAGACTTTGTGTTGTTCGGTATGTTTGCTTTCACGGCTACTTCTATTTTAAGTGTTAGAGCAAACAAGGCCATATAAAATATTATATAACTTTTGGAGAGAGTGACATGTCTAATTATCAAAGTGCTATTGAAGCAGTTAAAGAAATAAAAGAACAAGCTGGCAGCTCTTGGGCTGCAATTAATCCTGAATCAGTGGCCCGCATGCGAGCACAGAATCGATTCAAAACAGGTTTAGAAATTGCTCAGTACACTGCAGATATTATGCGTAGCGATATGGCTGCTTACGATGCAGACAGCTCTAAGTACACACAATCTCTTGGTTGTTGGCACGGATTTATTGGCCAACAAAAGATGATTTCTATCAAGAAACATTTTGATGGTAAAACAGATCGTCGTTACTTGTACCTTTCAGGTTGGATGGTTGCAGCACTTCGCAGCGAATTTGGTCCTCTCCCTGATCAATCTATGCACGAAAAAACTTCAGTGGCTTCTTTGGTTGCAGAACTTTATACCTTCCTACGTCAAGCTGATGCACGTGAGCTAGGCGGTCTTTTCCGTGAATTAGACGCTGCTGCACAGGGCGATAAGGCTGCCATTCAATACAAAATTGATAACCATGTTACTCACGTAGTTCCGATTATTGCCGATATAGATGCCGGTTTTGGTAACGCAGAAGCGACTTATATAATGGCTAAGCAGATGATCGAAGCCGGTGCTTGTGCACTTCAAATTGAGAACCAAGTTGCTGATGAAAAGCAATGTGGTCATCAAGACGGTAAAGTAACAGTTCCTCATGCAGACTTTCACTCTAAGATTCGTGCCTTACGTCATGCTTTTCTAGAACTAGGTATCGACAACGGTATTATCGTTTCACGTACTGACTCTGAAGGTGCAGGTCTTACTAAAGAAATCGCGGTTGTTAAAGAGCCTGGCGATCAAGGTGACATATATAACTCTTTCCTAGACGTTGAAGAAATTGACGTTAGTGAGATGGCTGAAGGCGATGTGTGCTTCAACCGTGACGGTAAGCTTGTTCGTCCGAAACGTTTACCTTCTGGTTTATACCAATTCCGTCAAGGTACAGGTGAAGAGCGCTGTGTATTTGACAGCATCGAAGCGATTAAAGCTGGTGCTGACTTACTTTGGATAGAAACAGCAACACCAAACGTTGCCGATATCACGGCAATGATGAACGAAGTTCGTAAAGAAATTCCGAACGCTAAGCTGGTTTACAACAATAGCCCATCGTTCAACTGGACACTAAACTTCCGCCAACAGCAGTTTGACGCAATGGAAGCGGCTGGTGAAAATGTATCTAGCTATGTACGTGCTGACTTAATGAATGTTGATTACGATACTACTGAGTTAGCGGCATCTGCTGATAATAAAATCCGTAGTTTCCAATCAGATACTGCCCGTGAAGCTGGAATATTCCATCACTTAATTACACTTCCTACTTATCATACTGCTGCGTTATCTACTGATAATCTTGCGAAAGAATACTTTGGTGACCAAGGTATGCTGGGTTATGTTGAAGGTGTGCAGCGTAAAGAAATTCGTCAAGGTATTGCCTGTGTTAAGCATCAAAACATGTCAGGCTCTGATATGGGTGATGACCACAAAGAATATTTTGCAGGTGAAAATGCGCTTAAAGCAGGCGGCGAGAAAAACACCTCTAACCAGTTTTAATTTATTTTTGAAAGCATAGAAAAAATTAAAAACAGTTTTCTCTAGAATAAAAAACCGAATAACATTTATTGTTATTCGGTTTTTTTATGAACAGGATGTACGGAAATTATTTAACCTTATACTTTTAATGGCTTTTTAGCTTGATTCTTATTATCTTCACTGAAAACAGGACAGTGATCGATTTGCTCAAAAGTACCATTTTTTTCAGTAATGTAGCACTCGCCTAATAATGAGCAATAACAAATTTCTAAAGATAAATCGCCGCGTTCCTGCTCTAATTTGTTCAATAAAATATGGGTATCTTCACCATTAGACAGTATTAAAAAGTTAGTCTTACTTTGCCCGATAATCATATTATTTCGCAAACCACTGGTAACGAGCTTACCGTCCATCAATATTCCTTGTTCCCTCTTTATGGCTTTAACTTCCTTATAACGGTTGTATGAGGCTGCACAACAGGCTTTTAAGAAATCACGTGGTTTATTAAAACTCTGTTCCTTATAGTTAAAGGTGGCTGTTTTTATGATGGCTGGGCCAATCCCTGCATTTTGTAAATTAAATATTATTGCACGTTGATTCTTCTCAAGATCCCAATTACCCGTAGCAAAATGTATTAACGGTAATGTCATCGCTTTTACTTGCCGTTCAGCCGCATTGGCTTGTAAATAAGTAGCATAAAATGATGCTGCGGAAATGAATATGGCGCAAAAGGCAATAATTAAATTGAGGCGTTGCCCGCTGATACCGTCTGTTATTTCAGTTGTTTTAGGACGTTCCGTTATTGCATTTTCATTAGTTTCTTGATGTTTTCTTTCTTGTTCTTCAGACATAAGTCCCTTCATTAAATCTATTTGTTATCAGGTGATTACAATTAATTTAGCATTATTCAAAATTAATTGTAATAAAACCGTTAATTCTGCGACTATGTGCACAATATTAAAAAGGAATAAAATAATGAAGATAAAATGGCAAAGCCTGTTTGCGTTAAGCTTACTTAGTTGTAGTTCGCTTACATGGGCAGAAGACACTAACAATAATAAAAACTTAACCGTTGAAAGCTGTCACTTGAGCGGTATTAAATCGCTAGTGCAATGTGGCAAGCTACAAGTTCCAGAAAACTATGCCTTAGCTACCGGTGAAAAAATCACCGTCAATTTTGCTGTCTTACCTGCTATTGATAAAAGCCAGAATAAAAGCCCCTTAATGTTTTTAGCGGGTGGACCAGGCCAAGCTTCGGTTGAATTAGCGTCTCATATCTTTAAAACCTTCAATGAAATAAGAAAGTCTCACGATATTATTTTAGTGGATCAACGTGGTACAGGAAAATCTAATCCTCTTGAGTGTGATGATAACTCTACCAATAATGTTTATGACATCACACCTGAAGACTTTTCAGAACAAGATCTTAAAGATTGCTTAGCACAATTTAAAGGCGACTTAGGGCAATACAACTCTGAGAATGCTATTCGAGATTTCGACGCCGTTCGTAGCGCGTTAGGACATGAAAAAATTCATATATACGGTGGTTCATATGGAACACGTGCTGGTTTAGTTTATATGCGCATGTTTCCTGATTCATTAAAAAGTGTTGTGTTAGACAGTGTTGGACCGATTGAAGTACCTATTGGTACTTTTGGACAAAGTGCCGCGCGTTCATTTAATTTATTATTAGAAAATTGTCAGAGTGATGACAGATGTAAAGCTGCTTACCCTGCGTTAGCAGATGAATTTAAGGCGGTTGTTGCTCGATTAGAAGAAGCGCCAGTTAAATTAGAAATTGCTCATCCACGTTTAGGCACAAAAACTGATTTTGTACTAAGTCGTAGCAAATTTATCAGTAACTTACGTTTGCAGTTATATTCAATGGAAACTCGTACTTTAGTACCCTTAGTTATTCATCAAGCCTTTTTAGGTAACTATCAACCTTTGGTCGGCTTAATTGCTATGTCTGATGGTGGTATGGGCATGTATGTTGGTTTAACCTTAAATATTGTCTGTAATGAAGACTTACCTAAAATTACTCAAACGATGTTTAACGCCGATGCCAAAAACAATTTCGGTGGTAGCGATAGTCATAGTACTTGGTTGCAAGCTTGTCCATTATGGCCTAAATACTCGGTGAGTGATGAATTCTACCAAAGTGTAACTGCCAATATTCCAACGCTTATTTTATCGGGTAATTTAGACCCGGTAACCCCACCTAGTAATGGTGATAAGTCAGCAGCGATGCTACCAAACAATCACCACATCATTTCAAAAAACAGTGCACATATTGTTGCTTCAACATCTTGTGGCGTTGATATTGTTAATGAGTTTTTAACAACGCTTGATCCTAAAAACTTAGATGAAAGCTGTTTGGCAGAATTAAAAAGTGAAACATTTATGACACACTTGAACGGCAACTTATAAGGATATCATCATGATTGAAGTTAATAACTTACATAAAAGTTTTATCGATAAAAAGAATACTGTAAAAGCCCTAGATGGTATGTCTTTTACGGCTAAAGATGGCGAGATTACTGGTATTTTAGGTCCTAATGGCGCGGGTAAAACTACTTGTTTACGCACCCTTTATGGTTTACTTACTGCAGATGAAGGTTCTGTAATGGTTGATGGTATCAATGTTTTAGAAGATCCTTTAGCCGTTCGTAAGCGATTAGGAATTTTCCCTGACAAATTTGGTCTGTATGAACGCTTAACCGCTTATGAGCAAGTCGATTATTTTGCTAGCCTGCATGGCATGCAAGGTGCAAAGAAAAAAGCGGCAATAGAACAAATTTTTAAAGATCTAGAAATGGAAGAGTTGGCGCATCGTAAAACGGTAGGTTTTTCCCAAGGGCAGCGTATGAAAGTGACTTTAGCGCAAGCTTTAGTACATCAGCCAAAAAACTTTGTACTTGATGAACCGACACGTGGCCTTGATGTAATGAGTACCCGTGTTTTGCGTAATCACTTAGCAAAATTTAAAGAAAAAGGTCACTGTATATTATTCTCATCACACGTAATGCAAGAAGTTGCTGCCTTGTGCGATCGAGTGATTATTGTTGCCAATGGTAAATTAGCCGCACAAGGTACTCCGCAAGAACTATGTGATTTAGCCGGAGAAAAACTATTAGAAGATGCCTTTGTTAAGTTAATTGGTTCAGATGAAGGAGTAGCCGCATGATCCAGTTTAAAGCATTATTAATTAAAGAATTAAGAGAAGCGTTTCGTGATAAACGAGCATTGATGGTTGCCTTGAGTATGGGATTACTCGCCCCAGTAATGATCATGGTCATATCGAAAGTTATGATCACCGAAAGTGTTGGTAACCCGCCTATTTATGTGCAATTTACCGGTGCTGAATATGCTCCTAAATTGATAGAAAAATTTGAAGAAAATAATATCCTACAATTTGCTAACGTGCCTGAAGACGATAAATACGCATGGCAAGAGCGTAGTATAGAAGTGGATATCCCTGAAGACTTCGCTGAAAAAATGTCTGAAGGTAAAGCGATAGATGTTGTTTTACGTGCCGATTTTGGTAAGAAAGCATCAGGTTCACCAATACGTCGCATTAGATCAACGGTAAATTCGTACTCACAAAGTATTGGGTATAAGCGTTTATTAGTACGGGGAGTCGACGTTAAATTATTACGACCAATAATTTTGCAAGAGCAAGACACAGCACTTCCAACCAGTAATGCGGTAATGGTGTCGATGTTCTTAGGCATGTACTTATTAATGGGGGCTTTCGTTTCAGGGCTTTCTATTGCCATTGATTCAAGTGCCGGTGAACGTGAACGTAATGTTTTAGAAATGTTACTATGTCAACCTGTTAGCACGCTTAAGATTGTACTTGCCAAAATGACTTGTGCTAGTTCTATTTCTGTCTTGTCTATTATAATCATGCTGACGTTAACAACTGTCTCCGTTGGCTTTATTGACTTGACAAAAATTGGTGCAACTTTTAGCTTGAATGCGTTTAGCATTGCAGCCTTATTAATATTACTGGTTCCATTATGCTTCTTTGCAACGGCTTTACAGTTATTTTTCTCTTTTCAAGCGAAAAGCTTTAAAGAAGCACAATCAACTGTTTCTATGTTAATTATGCTGCCGGCTATGGTACCTATGGCTATTATGATGATTGATGATAAACCTGCTTGGGTAAATTGGTTACCTATTTCTGGTCAGTCAATGTTAATGGAAGATGTGTTTAAAGGTTTACCTGTTGATTGGACTGTTTTAGCGAGCACTACAGCGATGACCATTGGCATGACTGTGGCATTAGTGATGATGTTAGCGCAAAAGTTAAAATCAGAAAAAGTGGTCATGTCCTTGAGTTAATTGAGCATACACAAGGTTGGTATTCAGATGAATAACTCGGTAGAATTAGCAATACAGCAACAAGACCGTTATAAAACGGCGTATAGTAATTTATTGAGTTATTCTTTGAAAACATCTTCAAATTATCAGAAAACATTTACTCAATGGATGACAGAGTACGAAAAATTACTCCGTCATATCATTACCGGTTTTGAAGCAAAACCGGCTATTCAAGATGAGCTTTTTCAGGAGATAGCGCTCAATATTTGGCGAGCGCTACCCAAATTCAGATACGATTCTGCCGTGAAAACCTTTGTTGCTCGAATTGCTCATAATGTATTAGCGACTCATGTGGCAAAAGCGGTAAAAACTGTAAAGGCTGATCAAGATATTGACGAGTTAAGTCAAGCTGCGGAACACGACCAAGTTCAGCCTACCCCCTATCAAAGCTTAGATAAGCAGCAAAGACAGCAGCGTTTAGCGCAAGCCATCAGACAACTAAAACTCGATCAACAGCAAGTGATCACCTTGGCACTTGAAGGCATGAGTTATCAAGAAATTGCAGATGTTTTAGTGATCACTACTAACCTTGTCGGCGTGCGTTTACAACGTGCGAAAACGGCTTTAGCGCAATTGTTGGAAAAGTTATGAACGATAAAGAATCCCCGTTAAATGAAAGAGCTAAAGTTACTTTACCTACAAAAAGTCAAGCAGAGTCAATACTTGATGTGACCAGTTTACCTAAGAAGCCTGACAGTGTTCCACCTGAACTTTCGATACTAGATGAACAATGGGCTGATTTGGCACAAGATTGGCAAAGTCAGTCTTTCGTAAAGACTGATATTAATCAGTTACTTAAGCAAACTAAACAACGAACATTAGTCGCTAAGTTTTTACTGTTATTAGATATTGTGGCCACTGTCGGCATACTTGTCGTTGCTCTTTATATGTGGATTAATGACTCTAAAGACCGAGCAACCATGATCTATTTAGCTAGTGGTGGTGCATTGTCGGTGATATATGTTTATTACGCGGTTAAGTTTCGAGTAAGAGCGTGGCGAGTAAACTGCGGCAGCCCAGATAAAGCTATTGAACATGCTATTGCAGGATGCGAGTCTTCACTGAGTTATATTAAACTTATTAAGTTTTCATGCTTTATTTTTTGTCCTATTGCTAATTGGTACCTTTTTACTGCTAGTGAGCAAGCGGATAAATCTCCGTTCATTGGCTTGGTTCTGCTAAATGTAATAATCATTGCTATATGGTTAGCTAGTCAGCTTTTTTATCGAAAAAGAAATAAAGAATTAAAATTCCTTAACTCTATTGATTCAAAATAAAAAACAAGTCTGCCTTGTTTAAGTTGAATTATATTTTGTTTTTATGATTGTTGTTTGGTTTAAATTTCTTGTTATTGTGCTTTTTCTTCGCTATATTCTGTAAATCGGAAGCTTTGATCATATGGTTAAAAGTTTCTATTAATATAAACACATGCACATACGGCATATTAGATTACTAAATGAGCTAAAACTTGTACCTTTATCCGTGTACAACTAAGCTGATTTCAGGCAATATACGCCGCATAAATTTTGCTATCCATTAGACAATTGTCTGTAACAGCCCAAGGCTGAATTATTGAGGAAAAACCATGTTTACACGTGATATGAATATTGCTGATTTTGATCCGGAACTTTATCAAGCGATGAGCAACGAAAAAGTTCGTCAAGAAGAGCACATCGAACTTATTGCTTCTGAAAATTACTGTAGCCCTCGTGTTCTTGAAGCACAAGGTTCTCAATTAACCAATAAATATGCTGAAGGTTACCCAGGCAAACGTTATTACGGCGGTTGTGAATACGTAGATGTTGCTGAGCAATTAGCAATAGACCGTGCAAAAGAATTATTTGGTGCAACATACGCTAATGTACAACCACATGCTGGCTCTCAAGCTAACGCTGCGGTTTTTCAAGCGTTAGTTACTCCAGGCGGAAAAGTGTTAGGTATGAGCTTAGCTCATGGTGGACATTTAACGCATGGTTCTCACGTAAGCTTTTCAGGTAAATCTTATGAAGCATTTCAATACGGTCTTCACCCAGAAACTGGTGATATCGATTACGAAGAAATGGAGCGTTTAGCACAAGAACATAAACCAGAAATGATCATCGGTGGTTTTTCTGCTTTTTCTGGTGTTGTTGATTGGGCGCGTATGCGTAAAATCGCTGACGGTGTTGGCGCATATTTCTTTGTAGATATGGCTCACGTTGCTGGTTTAATTGCTGCTGGTTTATATCCAAACCCAGTTCCACATGCTCATGTTGTTACTACAACAACGCATAAAACATTAGCAGGCCCTCGTGGTGGTTTAATTGTTTCAGGCTGTAATGATGAAGCTGTTTATAAAAAATTAAACTCTGCTGTTTTCCCAGGTGGCCAAGGTGGCCCATTAATGCACATTATTGCGGCTAAAGCGGTAGCATTTAAAGAAGCATTAGAGCCTGAGTTTAAAGTTTACCAACAAAATGTTTTAGACAACGCTAAAGCTATGGTTGCTGTTCTTCAAGAGCGTGGTTATAAAGTTGTTTCAAACGGTACTGAAAACCACTTGTTATTACTTGATTTAATCGATAAAGATATCACAGGTAAAGATGCTGATGCCGCACTAGGTAAAGCACATATCACAGTGAACAAAAACTCAGTACCAAACGATCCACGTTCTCCGTTTGTAACGTCTGGTTTGCGTCTTGGTACTCCAGCAATTACGCGTCGTGGTTTTGGTGTTGAAGAGACTAACGCATTAACAGGTTGGATTTGTGATATTTTAGACGATATTAACAATGAAGATACTATTGCGAAAGTTCAGGCAAGTGTTAAAGAACTTTGTGCACGTTTCCCTGTTTACGCATAAACCTCGCCATACTGAACTTGTTTCAGTATCTTGAGTTATAACAATAAATAAGTTGATGTAACAACAGCTTAATTAGATTAAAATGGCCGCATTAGCGGCCATTATTGTTTCTGACGTTTAAACAGAACGATTTGCCGAGAAACCTTTATAGGAGATTCTTATGTATTGTCCTTTTTGCCGAGCGGTAGACACCAAAGTTATTGATTCCCGTTTGGTTTCTGACGGCCACCAAGTTCGCCGTCGTCGCGAATGTCTAGCATGTCATGAGCGTTATACTACATTTGAAAGCGCTGAATTAGTCATGCCCCGTATTATCAAAAATGACGGCTCTCGCGAGCCCTTCAATGAAGACAAAATGCGTAATGGCCTAGTGAGAGCGTTAGAAAAACGTCCTGTTAGTGTCGAACAAGTAGAGCTCTCTATCAATAAAGTAAAATCACAGTTACGCGCCACAGGTGAACGAGAAGTAACGAGTGAACTCCTTGGCAATATCATCATGGAACAATTAAAAGAATTAGATAAAGTGGCATACGTTCGATTTGCTTCTGTTTATCGCTCTTTTGAAGATATTCGAGAGTTTGGTGAAGAAATTGCTCGATTAGATGATGACAAATAAAATGACTACATTCTCACCTGCCGATTATCGCTTTATGCAACGTGCGATTATACTTGCCAAAAAAGGGCATTACACAACATCGCCTAATCCACGTGTGGGTTGTGTTTTGGTTAAAAGGGGGAGAATTATTGGTGAAGGTTTTCATCAAAAAGCAGGCGAAGGTCATGCTGAAGTTCATGCTTTAAAAATGGCTGGCGAAAATGCACAAGGCGCAACCGCATATGTAACACTTGAACCATGCAGTCATTATGGTCGGACACCACCTTGCGCTGATGGATTAATAGATGCTGGCGTTAAACACGTCATAGTAGCCATGGTTGATCCTAACCCGAAAGTTGCAGGCAATGGCTTAAAAAAACTTGAGCAAGCAGGAATTACTACTCAGCATGGTTTATTAGTGGAATCAGCAGAAAAATTAAATCCGGGCTTTATCAAACAAATGACAACAGGTTTACCCTATGTTCGTTGTAAGTTAGCGGCGAGCTTAGATGGTAAAACTGCGATGAAAAATGGTGAGAGTAAATGGATAACTTCACCTGAAGCACGACAAGATGTTCAGCGCTTGCGTGCACAAAGTTGCGCCATTATTAGTGGTGCAGACAGTATTTTAATGGACGAAGCTAAAATGACCGTGCGATGGTCAGAACTAGGTGGATTAAAGAATTACTATAAAAAAGAACTGATTAGGCAACCAATACGCGTGGTCATAGATTCTAAAAATCGTTTATCACCTGATCTCGCTCTGTTCAAAGCACCTTCACCAATAATATTAATTAGCAATGCCATTGAAAACATTCATCAGTGGCCTCATTTTGTAGAACAAGTGGCTATACCTTTTGCGATAACAGCAGATGATAACCAGCAAATTGATCTAACGGCTTTATTGAAATATTTAGCTAAGCAAGGTTTAAATGATGTACTAATCGAATCAGGATCGCGTTTAGCTGGCGCTTTTATTGAGCAAAATTTAGTAGATGAATTAATATTATATCAAGCGCCAAAATTAATGGGCGCAGAGGGCAAAGGTTTGGCTAATATGCCAAGTTTAACTCATTTGAACCAAGCAAAAGAATTACAAATAAGCGATGTGCGGATGATTGGTAAAGATATTCGTATAACGTCGAGTTTTAAATAAATGTTTCCTAAAGTGTCGATGAAATTCGACGACAAATAAAGAAAGAGTGATTATGTTCACAGGTATAATTGAAGCGATGGGTAATATTAAGGCTATTAATATTACCGGGCAGGGCGCAAGGTTAGTGATTGCGACGAGCTCATTAGATATGAGTGATGTTAAATTAGGCGATTCAATAGCCACTAACGGTATCTGTTTAACCGTTGTTGCTTTTGATTCATCAAGCTTTAGTGCAGATGTTTCCAACGAAACATTAACACGTACAGGTTTTGCTAATTATCAGACGGGACAAACCGTTAACCTAGAAAAAGCCATGTTACCAACAACACGTTTTGGTGGCCATATGGTTTCTGGTCATGTTGACGCAGTTGTTGCTATTTGTGCCATTGAGCATAACGGCAATAGCATTGAATACTGGTTAGACATGCCTACTGATCTAGCACCCTATATTGCAGAGAAAGGCTCGATTACCATCGACGGTACTAGTTTGACGGTAAACAGTTTAACGGATGACAAATTTCGGCTGACGATTGTACCGCATACCACAGCACAAACGATTATTGCCAACTATCAAGTTGGCACAAAAGTAAACATAGAAGTTGATTTAATAGCACGTTATATAGAACGTTTATTAACTAGAAAAGATCCCGGTTCAGCTGAACAACAACCTTCAGCTGTAACTCAAGAATTATTGGCTCGTAGCGGCTTCATTAAATAAAAAGAGATGATCATGAATTTACATACCCCACAAGAAATTATTGACGATATTGCTCAAGGTAAAATGGTCATTTTAATGGATGATGAAGACCGTGAAAATGAAGGCGACTTCATTATGGCCGCTGAAAAAGTAACGCCAGAAGCCATTAATTTTATGGCAACTCATGGCCGCGGTTTAATTTGTATGCCGATGACGGTTGAAAAGTGCCAAGAGTTAAAACTACCTTTAATGGTTGAAAAAAATGATGCTCAGTTTAGTACTAACTTTACTGTTTCAATTGAAGCAGCTCAAGGCGTAACTACAGGCATCTCAGCGGGCGACCGAGCAACAACCGTTTTAGCGGCCGTTGCTAAAGATGCTAATCATTTAAGCATAGTTCAACCGGGTCATATTTTTCCGTTAATCGCTAAAGATGGTGGTGTCTTGAATCGCGCAGGCCATACCGAAGCGGGTACAGATCTAGCACGCTTAGCGGGTTTAGAGCCTGCGGCTGTTATTGTTGAAATATTAAATGAGGACGGCACAATGGCGCGCCGCCCTGATTTAGAAATCATTGCTGAAAAACACGGCTTAAAAATGGGCACCATTGCCGATTTAATAGAATACCGAAACTCCAATGAAACAACCATTGAACGTATTTCTCAATGTAAGTTACCAACTGCATTTGGTGAATTCAATTTAACCGTGTTTAAAGATACCATCGACGGTCAAGCGCATTTTGCGTTGACTAAAGGTGAAATTAAAGCCGATGAACCGACCTTAGTACGTGTACATTTAGAAAATACTTTCCGAGATTTATTATTTAGCCAACGTGAAAGCGTAGCTAAGTGGCCAATGGCAAATGCCTTAGAAAAAATTGGTAAAGAAGGTGGTGTATTAGTCCTACTAGGCAAGCACGAATCTACCGCTGAATTAATTGCTCAAGTAGAAAAGTATGCAAAAGTGGACGCGGGTGAAGTCGTTAATGAAGTGCAGCGCCATGTCGGCTCTCGTAACGTTGGCGTAGGGTCACAAATACTTTCTAACTTAGGCGTGAGTAAAATGCGTTTATTAAGCTCACAAACTAAATATCATTCGTTATCAGGCTTTGGTTTAGAAGTTGTGGAATATATTGCAGAGTAATTAATTTTAAAGAAATAAGTTACAAGCACACAAAATCACTTATAAGAGTAAAGGCTTGTAGGTGATTTTTTATGTTTTACTTACCTAGAATCTAGAATCTAGAATCTAGAATCTAGAATCTAGAATCTAGAATCTAGAATCTAGAATCTAGAATCTAGAACTGATATCGATAAGAAGCCGATATTAGCCGACCTTTTCCAGGTACTTCCCCATCAAAAACTCTCGGGTCAAAGACAACATAATCTTTATCAAAAATATTTTGGGCAGTGATTGAAAATATATGGTTTTTAGAAAAATCATAATTTATATTTGCTGAAAATAGGGTGTATTGCTTTTGTTTGAATTGAATGTCGTTATCGTAGTTCATCTTAGGAGGAGACACTTCATCACGCCAGATAGCGTTAGCGTTAAAGCGCCACGGCCCTAATTTATATGAAAGGTTCAACGTGCCAAAGTGTTTAAAGCTTTCATTGATGGGATCATCAAAAAGGTGAGTATAATTCACGGATAAACGTAATTGTTCGTTGATATCAATATTTGCACTGGTTTCTAAGCCACTGATTTTTATATTTACCGCATTATCAAAAGTAAAAAGGGCTTCACCGCTATAAGGGACTTTATTGATAAAATCTCGTAAATTATTATGAAAAAACACCACTTCACTTGAAAGCGCTTTATGCTGATAAATCCAAACAAGTTCAGTTGTTTTAACAAACTCAGAGGTTAGACTTGGGTTGCCTGTTGTAATATTGTCATTTGAGTACAGCTCATTATTTACGGGGGTACGGAATGATTCACCATATTGCAGTTTCAAGGTATTGTTCGGATTTAGTTGCCAAACTATTGCGCCTCGTGGGGAAAGTTTATGGTCAATGCCTTTCACATTGTCGTAGCGAGATCCTAAGAATAAACTAATATTCTGTTTTATTTGCCACTTAAGTTGGCTGTAAATACCTTGCATCTCATGTGATTGATTGAGGCTTCCTGATTCGGGTGTTCTTTTAATAACGACAATTTCACCAAGATAATTTTCATCTATGGGGATGATTAATTCACGTTGAAAGTCGTAATGAGTGACTGCATTCCCTGATTGAAACTGGCTCGCTTTCCTATATTCGATACCTGAATTAAGGCTAATTTCTTTGTTAATTTCCCAGCTATGATCCGCACTTATATCTGTAGATTCAGTACGCCAGTATGGGCCTATTAAAAAATCATCACTAATAATGCCGGCATCTTTAGGTAAAACCATGCCAGCGGCTTTTATTTTAAATAAGCTATAAGAAGCTTTGACAGTTAGCTGTTGATTTTCATTTTGCCAAACTTTAGATTTCCCTGATAAGGAAAGGCTGCTACTTTTATGGATATTATCAACAGAATACCCGCCAAGATTCAAAAATTCATTCAGTTCGTTTTCACTATATCGAACATTTATATGACTGGATTTATATTGAGCACCAAATTCTAGGTATTTGTTTTTATATGGATCTTTAACTTCCCGATTTAAAAGTGAGGTGTATTGTTGGCCGTCAGATTTTTCAGCAGAGATGTTGCTGTGCAGGCGTAAGTCATCAGATAGGCTTGTTTGAAAGCTTGTTGATAACTGCTGGTAGCCATTTTCACCAAGACTAACCGTTAACTGTTTGCCTGTGGTTTTGGTAATAATATTTAATACGCCCAAAAAGGCATTACTACCATAAAGGGCTGAACCTGGACCTCGAATAACTTCAATGCGTTCAATTATTTCGGTAGGAATATGGGGGGTATATACAGAGGCTTTACCAAAGGAAATTTCATTAAGACGTTCACCGTTGACCATGACCAGTATATAGCCATTATCGAGATAAACACCACGAGCATGCTCTTTCGGCACGGCGCCAACCCAATCACCACGTGTCATTTGAAAGCCAGGGACAAAGTTCATCACATCAAAGGCATTCTTTAGACCTAACGCCTTAATGTCAGATTTTTCAAATACGGTAATCGTCGAAGGAACTGTTAAAACAGTTTCTTCGGTTTTTGTGGCTAAACTAATGCGTACTTGCATCAGCTCTTCAATGCTGAGATCAAAGATGTCTTTTTCAGTTACATTAGCGTGGCAACTATCTATAAATAAGAGAAAAAAACAGCCAACGACCCAAACGACAATTTGCATATAAATTATTAAGTCAGTAGCTTTATTATTAAGTTAATTGCTTGCCGGATTAATTGCAAGTAAAAAAACAATCGGGTAACAGATAATTAACTTATCTAGAAACTATAGTTAATACTAAATCCTAAATTGAACTGTAAAGCTTGCTCAATTCGTAAGTCATCAAGAGCGAAAACAATAGCAAACCAACTATTTTTGTATTGAATTTCAGGTGCTAGGTTTTCAATATCTAATGAGAGTCGTGTTGATGAACTATAATGTTGAATTTCAAAGCCTAGATAATAAAAGTTTTGTTCACCTTGACGTCTATAGCGCGCTAAATAACTTAGTTGCTCTGTGTGGTAGAGGCCGACAAAGTTTAATTGTTCAGGTAATTCAAACTGATGATTACTTTCAGTTTCTCTGCCACGATAAATCGGTAAATAAGCCTTACCACCAACACTGTTAATAAAAGTACCATGGGTGTCAAACTTTCCTTCACTGTACCCCGAATTGTCTAGGGTAAAGTCTGAATATAGATCTTTTATGTCGGCGTATAGGCTAATATAGTCAGTAGGTTGCCAGGCAAGATGAATATCAAGGGTTATGCCAGAGCCGCCTGTGTCCCAGTCATTGGTGTTTCTCCGGTGTAGTAAATTATTATCAGAATAGAATTCCTTTAAGTTGGCAAGCGCTTTAATGTTTCCGTTAAGATCACTTGAAAGAGTGCCGGTTAAATAAGATTCTCTGGTCGAACTTAAGTCCCAATAGCCCAAACGCACTTCGCTGGAAAAGTTTTCAAAGACAAATTTATAGCCGAAACGTATGCCATTACTACGTTGATGAAATAGTTTAAGGTCGATGTTGTATTTTTCTTTTGAGTTAAGTGCTTGGTCACTTCTATCTAAGTAAAAAGCTTTAGCGGTATCAGAATTTGAGAAAATAAAATAGTCATATCGGTGAGAAGCACTGAAAGAGAAATTATTCCAGTAAGCTCTGACGCCAATCTCATTTTGGGTAAAACCGTCACTGGCTGATCTGTTTGGGGCTTGTTGCCAATCATCCTCAATAAGTTGCTTTACTGGTAAAATATTACTGTATGAATAACTGTCAGTAAAAAACTCTATGCGATTACTTTTAGAGTTTTGTTTATTTATGGTATTTTCTGCTTGAGTATTTGAAGAAAAAAGCAAGGTGAGTACTAACCAAGAAAAACAGTTTACTTTCATCTAATTACCTTATTGTTTTTGGTTGATATTTTCATTTTATAATAACAACTTTTGTGTTGGACAACTACTCACTGAATGATAAAAAAAAGAGCCTGTAGTTAAATTAACTGACAGGCTCTTGTTATTTTACTCTATCGCTTTTTTATCGATAATAATTATAAAGTTTCCATAAATTCATCTTCATAAACAATGGTGATCAAACCGTCACCACGATCTTGGATTTCAGCGGCTTTTATTAATGTTCGTCCAACTACAATCGTACCGATAACGTTACTATCAGCACCTTCTTCAAGCTCATTAATAATAAGTAAGACACCTTCACTATTGTTAACCGTGAGTGTACCTGCTTCATCTGTTTGCATATGTGCAACAAACTTACGCATACTTTCATCGTCAGGTCGTTTGTAACTCATTTCAAGGTCAAATTTACCATCCTCAAATGCAGTACGTTGCCCGGACAATATCAGTTTAACTTGGTAGTCGCCTAAAATAGCCTCTACGGTTAAAGCTGCACTGGCATCTAAGAAAACGTCTTCGTTTTCTAGAGACTCTGTTGAGTCAGGGGCCGTAACGTATGCATCAAAGTTTATGCTTGTATTCGCTAACACAGTTGCAAATTTTTCTTCAGAAATACTAACTTCTACGTGACCAATACTGTCCACATCGAAACCTAAAGTTGAATGGTCGCGATTTACTATTAAACTTTTATAGTAATCCAGAGCATTGCTTGCTTCATAAGGATTAATAGGGAAGAAAGCTGCAACTGGATTTCCCCAATCAGCACTATACTCAAGTAATTGCGCGTAGCTATCAGCCGTTACCCAGTCATTTCGTTCATCAAGATCAATTACGTTACCTTCCCAATCGAGAAGCTCTCCGCTATCATTGAATGATTTACCCCATGCTGCTTTAAAAGTAAATTGATCGGCAATACCGTCTTCATCTAGATCGACCGGTATAATTTGAGCTTGGTTTGCCCATTCCCAATCATTCCAATTACCAGCATTATTAACAACAACTTTAGGAAGGTCGACACCTTCTATAACTGTCGCTACAGCGGTTTGGTAGTCTGCTGTCATTGAACCGTCAGCATGTGTTGCTGTGGTATTTGCAGAATAATTACCTTCCCCGTCGCCCTCAAAAGTGCGCGTGGCAGTAAAGGCATTTTCAAGTGTTAAGGTTACTGTGTTGCTATCTTCACTCACTGCAATGGTAAATGCCTCTTTAAGCAACGGCTCTATCAAATATGCTGTAGGGTTTAATTCTAAAACTTCCCCTGCTGCAATATTTTCAAGTTGATCTTCACTCAGCATTATCTCAGCTAGGCCGATATCATCAACTGTTCTTGAAAATGAGTTTTTTGTTTTGCTAAAAAACTCTGCGCCATTGTCAATAGCAAAGGGGTTAACCGGAACGTAACCGCTGTTCCCGTCGACAAAGTCATCAATAGTTAAGTAGGTATTTAAGTTCTGAATGTTATTCCATGGGCGTGGTTGACCATCGGCAGTTAAAATTTCGCCATTGTTATTAACAAAAGCGCTTAAATTAATATTGCCTTCATCATCTATCATATCGTCGGTATTATATAAACTTGTGCCATCGTTAGTTCTAATAAGTTCAAAATGATAACCGTCAGCTACACCATTACTGTCATCATCAATAGGCGTGGCTCTAACAGATTGTGCATAGTAGTTATTGCTTTCTCTGCCAAGAATATAAGCATAAGTATAGGTGAACCCTGTACCTAATTCGGTGTCAAAAGGTCGTGAAAAACTACTTAGCTCATAACCAGTTCCCCAACTATGGAGTTCAGCGTCTTCGGCAACCAGCGAAACTGCATTGGTCCAATTTCCAGCAGCCGTTTTTGCAAATGTCGCTGTACTTACTATTTGTCTATCGTCAACAATGATATCTGCATCTGTTAAGACAACGGTATTAAGGTCTGCTGAAATTTTAATATTGAGTAAGTTTTCTACCTTTTTACCAATATATTCAAAACCAGGCGCTTCATAGCTTTCTAAGTCTTGAACGTTAACTGTTAGGGTTGCTTTAATTAAATTAGTAGATGAACTGAAGCCACCACTTAGCGTTAACATTTCAGGCAAAATTACGATTTCCATTTCTGGCTGACCGTATATTAATTCATCTCGCTCAGTAGAGTTGTTCCATTCCCAATGTTCAGACAATGTTGGTACAGAAACCGGTTCTAGTTTGGTATTAATTGCGCCAGTAAAAGTGACAGGGTCAATAATGGTATCTGATACTTTTTGCTCAAGAACCACTTCAAGTACTAATTCACCTGAGGTGATTTCGCCTTCAAAGGTGTCATCTTCAAGAGTTGCTCTTGTTATAGCACTGTCTAAATTAACTTTCGCCAAGCTGCCTTCGGTAAGTGATAACATTGCACCAGCAGATTCGATTGAACCGTTGATATTTAACGTAATACTTAAGCCATCTTCAGCAAATGTTACTTCAGCGTTTAACGCTACTTTTTCATCACCAGAAACTGCATTGATGGTAAATAATATACCGCCGTTTGTTGTTTCTTCAGCAAAAGTAATGGTACCGGCTGCGCCTTCTGTGCTTAAGTAACTATCGATTGGTAGTGTACCTTCTTCGATAGTACCAGCTTCATACATCATACTTACAGTTGACAAGGCGTCAGTAACGTCAGCCAATAACATAAAACTCGCGGCTTCGGCTTCAACCATAACACCCGCACTGTTAATAAGCGCAATATATTTATCGCCTTCTGTAGTAATGCCCGTATTTGATTCTGTGCCTACTTTGAATAAGTGGCTAAATAAGCGGACGTCATCAATCATGGCTTTTGCTTTGGCGACAGCATCACCTTCAGTAGGTACTTCAACCTCGGTATCACTACGGCCATTTTCACTTTCGTTGGACTCTTCGTATTCAGATTGATTTTCTAAATTGGTTTCTTCTTGCTCAAGTGCGGCAAGGGCTGCAACAGCTCCTTCAGTGTCAGCAAGCTCTGAATCTGCTGCAATAGCTTCTGCTACAGCACTAGCTGCGTCCCCTGCACCATCAAGTACTTCAACTAATGAAAGCTCGAAACCTTCATTATTTTCATCTTGGTTAACGAGTAATGCACCGTCATGCTCAACTAGGTCAGCTGCAACTTCAGCAAGCTTCTCTGACAATACAGCCGTGGCACCATCTTCTTCACCAGAGAATAAAGCAGCCATAATACCAGCGTTAATCAAACCGTAACGTAATTCATCAGCATTCTCTTCGCCAGCAACTGCTGATGCGCTATCTACAGCGGTTGGTTCTAATTCTGTGATGCTGCCCATAATATTAAAAGCACTAGCTACGACAGAAGATTGTGTTTGGATTGATTCAGTGGTAACGCCCGCGTCATCGGCCTCTATTAGAGCAACAGCTAAATGGGTTAATGCGGATACATTGACATTAGCTGAGCCGTCATTGCTTGCTCCAACAGTAGATATAGCTGAAAGTACTAAGGTTGGGTCAACCGTTGCTAATGCAATAGTTTCACCATAAGCTACGCCACCACATCCAGCTGGCGCATCACAAATCATGGTAGTATTTTCATCTACAGATAATTCAATCTTTATTGGGCCATCATAGTCTAAAATAGTGATGGTGTAGCTACCGTCAGATTCGGTAGTAATTGTTGCTGTTTCTAAATCAGCACCTTCAAGTTTCACTGCTATACCATCAACGTATTTATAAACAGTGACAATAGCATTAGCAATAGTACCTTTGATGGCTTTGCCTTCGATAACTGTTTTTACCGGAACAGGAGCCGGAGGTGGCTCAACTGTTGCTTTACTACTAGAACTGCCTGAACCGCCACAAGCACTGAGCGCTGAAACCAACGCAATAGCAATAATACTTTTATTTAATTCCATTAAATATCTCTCTTTTTGAAGGTGTAATTATTATCGTGACAAAGTTAAGCATACTAATTACAAAAGGAACAGCCTAAGCTTCACTTTTTTGTACAAAAATGCAGCATTACTTTGCGCGCGAACAAGTTGCTAAGCACAATCACTTGAATTTATGTATAAAATATCTTGTAACTAGTTTGTGTTTTGGGGATGAGGGGGGGACTGTTGACATTACTCTAGCCTAGCTGTTCTCTTATTTAACAGGGATAATTAATTTATTAAAGTAAGCGATGAAAATGACTTAACAAAGAAAATCAGCAAGTATACTGCTGAGTTTTGCAAAGAGGTTATAACACTTGTCATCTGATGGACGCATTCAGCTAATTCAGCTTATAAAAAATAATGAGTGCTTGTTGTTGGAGTGAGGAGTCGTATGAAAACAGATATTGAAAGTATATTAACTATTACTGTGAATAATCATAACAGAGGAAATAAAATAACATGCCTCCAATTAATTCCGGAAGTTTACGAGGCATGTATTATGCGGTATAGCGGGACTAGGGTACTTCTTAGCTAATTAATAAAACTTGTTACTTTATCAATGATGCCTTGTGCATCTAAACCAAGCTCTTGGTGAATCTCTTGTTGAGTTCCATGCTTAATAAAGCTATCAGGTAAACCAATGTTTAAAATTTTCATGGCGATACCTTGACTAAGAATATATTCATTAACCCCTGAGCCTGCGCCGCCAGCAATGGCATTATCTTCAATGGTTACGATAACATCATGAGTTTTTACCATTTCGTCGATTAGCGTTACATCAAGCGGCTTGATAAAACGCATATCAACCAGTGTGCAAGTGAGCGCTTGGGCGGCTATTTTTGCTTCATCTAACGTGCTGCCAAAATTTAATATAGCAATAGAAGGAGTTGATTTTTCGGTAGTTGATTGCGAGATGATATTAGCTTTACCCATCTCAATCGTTTCATTTATTTCAGGAAGTTGGGCACCATTACCACAGCCCCTCGGGTATCGAACGGCACTAGGACCATTGTGTTGAAAGCCCGTATTAAGCATCAGCTGACATTCACGTTCGTCAGACGGCGCCATAATGACAATATTTGGCACACAGCGCATAAAACTTAAATCGAATGAACCTTGATGGGTTGGCCCGTCTGCTCCGACAATACCGGCTCTGTCAATTGCAAATAATACCGGTAAGTTTTGAATAGCAACATCATGAATTAATTGGTCGTAACCACGTTGTAAAAAGCTAGAATAAATGGCAACAACGGGTTTGTTCCCACCGATTGCTAATCCTGCGGCAAAAGTCACAGCATGTTGTTCGGCAATGGCAACATCAAAGTATTGGTCTGGAAAACGTTGGCTAAATTCAACCATGCCAGAGCCTTCGCCCATGGCAGGGGTTATTGCAACAAGTGACTTATTTTGTTCCGCTGTTTTACAAAGCCAGTCACCAAATATCTTTGAATAAGTTGGCAAGCTTGGTTTGCTCTTAGGTAAAGTTGTTTGGCTAGGATCAAATTTTGGCACCGCATGATATTTTATTGGGTCTTGCTCCGCAGCCTCATATCCCTTGCCTTTTTTAGTGGCAATATGAAGGATTTGTGGCCCTTTTAAATTTCGCATATTACTGATGGTATCAACTAATCCATTGACATCATGGCCATCAATTGGGCCGATATAGTTAAAACCTAATTCTTCAAAAAAGGTGCTAGGCACGACCATGCCTTTTAAGTGTTCTTCAGCACGGCTTGCTAATTCTTTTATCGGTGGAATATTCTTAAGTATGCGTTTACTACCTTCACGAAGTCCTGTGTACAAGCTGCCAGACAACATTTTTGCGAAGTGATTGTTCAATGCACCTACGTTTTCAGAAATCGACATTTCGTTGTCATTTAAGATAACCAGCATATCTCTTTTTATGTCACCCGCATGATTTAACGCTTCAAAGGCCATACCTGCTGTCATAGCGCCATCGCCAATTACCGCAACAACCTTACGGTTTTGTGCTTCTTTTTCTGCGGCAACAGCCAAACCTAGCGCGGCTGAAATAGAAGTACTTGAATGACCGACACTTAAAACGTCGTAATCGCTTTCTTCACGCCATGGAAAAGGGTGCAAACCGTCTTTTTGCCGAATAGTATGTAATTGGTCACGACGTCCGGTTAAAATTTTATGTGGGTAAGCTTGATGACCAACATCCCAAATAAGGTGGTCAAAGGGCGTTTTATAAACATAATGCAGTGCCACGGTTAATTCGATAGTGCCTAACCCTGAGGCAAAATGCCCACTACTTTTACTTACCGAACTTAATAAATAACTACGTAGTTCGTTACTGGCCTGAATTAGCTGGTTTTGATCTAACATACGTAAATCGTCAGGAGAATTGATATTGGCTAATAAAGGGTAGTCGGTAAGGTTTATAGTCATATTAATTATTGTTTATTCTTTAGGTATTTGGTTAAGGTTAATGAGCACGTTTAATAATAAACGTCGCAAATTCAGCTAAGTTAAGCGTATTGTAAGGCAAAGTCGCTAAAGCTTGTAGTGCTTGTTGATATAAGTCGTCAGCTTTTTGCTGAGCGCCCTGTAAACCTAACAACGCAGGGTAAGTGCTTTTATTCGCTGCAACGTCTGACCCTGCTGGTTTTCCTAGCTGTTCTTCACTTGATATTATATCTATTATGTCATCGCGAACTTGGTACGCTAAACCAACATGTTCAGCATAAAGTGCAAGTTGACTCTTTTGCTCATCAGATATATCGCTACAAATTTCAGCAACCATAGTCACTGACGCTTTTAGTAGTGCACCGGTTTTTAGTGAATGCAGCTTTTCTAATTCAGCTAATGACACTTTCTTTCCTGTCGCGCTAATATCAAGTGCTTGACCGCCACACATACCTTGATAGCCTGAAGCTTCAACTAACTGTCGAATTAATTCAATGCGTTTAGCGTTGGCATTAGGCGTAAAATGATGATTAGCCAAAATATCAAAGGCGAGAGTTTGTAAACTGTCGCCCGCTAGAATCGCTGTAGCCTCATCAAAGGCTTTATGGCAGGTCGGTTGACCACGACGCAAATCGTCATCGTCCATGGCTGGTAAGTCGTCGTGTAATAATGAAAAGGCGTGGATACATTCTAAAGTAGCCGCAATTCCATCTACATCAGAAATTTCTAGTCCAAGTGCGTCGCCGGTGATGTAAGCGAGGTAAGGGCGCATACGTTTACCACCAATGAGTAAACCATAACGCATTGCCGATAATAATCTTTCATCATTGACTTCAAATTGCGCAAGTTTATCTTCTAGAAATTGATTGATTCGGGCTTGGTAAAAATCGATTTTGCTTAATTGCGTCACTAATCGTTACTCGTATTGTCCGTTTTTTCAAACGATTCTAATTGAGGTTTCCCGTTTTTTTCGAGTAAGATTTGAATCTTTTGTTCAGCACTTTTGAGTTTTTCTTGACTACCTTGGCTCAAGTTTAAACCACGCTCAAAAAGCGTCATAGAGTCTTCTAAACTTAGCTCGCCTTGCTCTAAGTTTTGCACGATTGATTCTAGCTCGGTAAGAGATTCTTCAAAGCTTAAATTTTCTATTTTTTTCTTAGCCATTTTTTCGAAGTTACTGTGATAAAACATCTAGGCGCAAATTTACCTTAGCTAAGCCTTTTGGTCAATTATCGAGTACAATTAACTTTAAATTAAAAAATGTGATTTTTTTCTTAAGTTATTGACAATATGGACGATAATAACCTTATATTGATTTTTATTTAAATATATAAGTATTCGCGTATCTTAATACCTTAATGTATTATCAATTGATACGACGATAAGATACGTTTAGATTTCCCCCCCGGAGGCTTTTGTGGATTTAGCAACGATACTAGGCATAGTAGGCGCGATTGGTTTACTGATTATGGCAATGATGTTGTCTGGTGATATCGGTATGTTTATGGATACCCAGTCAATGATTATTGTTTTTGGTGGTTCTATATTTGTGGTCTTATCTAATTACAATATAGGGCAGTTTTTTGGGATAGGAAAAATTATTGGTAAGGCTTTCATGTTCAAAATTGAGCAACCTGATGACCTTATTGAAAAGTCTGTTGAAATGGCTGATGCGGCACGTAAAGGTGGTTTTTTAGCGCTCGAAGAAGCCGAAATCTCTAATGCCTTTATGCAAAAAGGTGTTGACATGCTAGTTGACGGACATGACGCTGACGTAGTTCGAGGTACGCTGCAAAAAGATATTCAACTCACCGCTGAGCGCCATGAAACCGGTGTGGGTATGATGATGGCACTTGCTGATGTTGCTCCTGCTATGGGGATGATAGGAACATTGATTGGTTTGGTTGCGATGTTATCGAATATGGATGACCCTAAATCCATTGGGCCGGCAATGGCGGTTGCCTTACTTACTACACTTTATGGGGCATTTCTCGCCAATGTTGTTGCTATACCAATTGCCGCGAAATTAAAACTACGCTTAGCCGAAGAAAAAATGAATCAGGAATTAATCCTTGATGCAGTATTAGGTATTCAAGACGGACAAAATCCACGTGTTATTGAAGGTCTGTTGAAAAACTATCTTGCTGAAAGTAAACGAACTCTTAGCACAACTGAAGAAGAATAACGGGAGTAACTTATGGCAGAGCAAGAATGTAAATGTCCGCCTCCCGGACTTCCTGCTTGGATGGGAACGTTTGCTGACTTAATGTCACTGTTAATGTGTTTCTTCGTATTATTGTTATCTTTTTCCGAAATGGATGTTTTGAAATTTAAGCAAATTGCTGGCTCAATGAAGTTTGCTTTTGGTGTGCAAAACAAAATTGAAGTTAAAGACATACCTAAAGGTACAAGTATTATCGCGCAAGAATTTCGGCCCGGTAAACCAGAACCAACACCTATTGAAGTTATTCAGCAACAAACCATGGAAATGACCCAGCAAATGCTGGAATTTCAGGCGGGCGATGAAACATCTGCTGGTGGCCGACAAGAGCAACGCGGTACTGAGCGTGGTGGGCAATCGCAAAGCACGGCTGATGAAATGTCAGCACAGGCTATGCAAAAAGCGAAAGATGAATTAGAGCAATCGTCACAAGAACAAGTGAATGAGTTGGTGAAAAAAATTGCCGAGCAATTAGAACAACAAATACAAGATGGCGCGATAGAACTTGAGTCTCTTGGGCAGCAAGTGATTATTCGTATTCGTGAAAATGGTTCATTTCCATCAGGTTCTGCATTTTTACAACCACAATTTCGCCCTATCATTCGTGATATTGGTGAGTTACTCAATACAGTACCAGGCGAAATTATGGTGTCGGCACATACCGATAACCGAGGTATTAACTCAGAATTATTTTCTTCCAACTGGGATTTATCAAGTAAACGTGCCGTTGCTATCGCACATGAATTAATTAAAGTGCCAGGGTTTGAACAATCGCGTTTGTTAGTTGTTGGGCATGCAGACACTCGCCCATTAGTTCCTAACACCAATGCGTTGAATCGGCGTCGAAATCGTCGTGTTGAAATTTCGATTAATCAAGGCAAAGCTAAAGTGACTGAGCCCATTTCTATTATTAAAGAATAAGTAAAACCTAGAAGAACCATCAACAACAAACGAGATGTTTATTGTTGATGGTTCTTTTTTCAACTTACCCTTCATTCCTATTTCGTGTATAATTCGCGCCATTATTTCTGTAGGTCACATATGGCCTCTGTTCTAGCTTTATATTTAGGGTCGTTTGTTCATGAAATTCATCATAAAACTCCAAGCTGAAATTGCCGTTAAAAGTCGCCCAGTTCGTAAGCGCTTTACAAAAATTTTAGAATCCAGCATTAAAAACGTTTTACGTCGTGTGGATGAGCAAGTTACGACTCGTGCAAACTGGGACAATATCGAAGTTAATACTAAAAATAATGACCCTGAAAATCGTTTAAAACTGATCGAAACATTAAAATGTGTTCCAGGTGTTGCCGTGTTTCTTGAGGTTCAGCAAACGTCATTTACAGACGTTCATAACATCTTTGAAAAAACGTTAGAAGTTCACGCAAAGACAATTGAAAATAAAACCTTCTGTGTACGTGTTAAGCGTAGCGGAACACATGATTTCAACTCTTTAAAAGTTGAACAATATGTTGGTGGCGGTTTAAATCAAAATGTTGAATCGGCAAAAGTTAAGCTGAAAAATCCTGATGTAACTATTCTGCTGGAAATTAAAGACGAAAACTTATTCATAGTTTCAGAGCGTCATCAAGGATTAGGCGGCTTCCCTATTGCGACACAAGAAGATGTTTTATCGTTAATGTCAGGTGGCTTTGATTCAGGTGTTTCAAGTTATCAAATGATCAAAAAAGGTGCTCGCACGCATTATTGTTTCTTTAACTTAGGTGGCGCAGCTCACGAAGTTGGTGTTAAGCAAGTTAGCTATTACTTATGGAACAAATTTGGTGCGTCTCATAAAGTAAAATTCTTCGCTGTTGATTTTGAGCCTGTTGTTGCAGAAATACTCGAGAAAGTAGAAAACGGTCAAATGGGCGTTATTCTTAAACGTATGATGATGCGTGCTGCCGCTAAAATTGCGAAAAGAGGAAAAATACAGTCTTTAGTTACGGGTGAAGCCTTAGGTCAAGTATCAAGTCAAACCTTAACCAATTTAAACGTGATTGATCGAGTAACAGACACCTTAATACTTCGTCCGTTAGTTGCTTATGATAAACAAGATATAATTGATATTGCTCGTAAAATTGGAACAGAAGACTTTGCTAAAACTATTCCTGAGTATTGTGGTGTTATTTCAAAGCGTCCAACCGTAAAGGCAGTATTATCAAAAATTGAAGCCGAAGAAGACAACTTTGATTTTGACATTTTAGACAAAGTTGTTGAAGAAACGCGTGTTTACGATATTCGTGATATTAATACCGAAAGTGAAGAAGAAATTCATGCGGTAGATACCGTCGATGAATTAGCTAAAGATGCGATTGTTATTGATATTCGTAGTCCTGAAGAAGAAGAAAACCAGCCTCTAGATATTGAAAATATTGACGTTATTCATATTCCTTTTTATAAGTTGTCGAATAAATTTAGTGGATTAGATCAAGAGAAAGAATATTTATTGTATTGCGACCAAGGTGTGATGAGTAAACTACAAGCGCTTTACTTAATTGGCGAAGGCTACAAAAATGTTAAAGTATATCGTCCTTAATTGATCAAAGTGTTCTCATACTTAATAACCTAGACATTAAAGCCAATTTCAAGCGCTTTAATGTCTAGCCATAGCTGAGTATTACTTGGCGTGGCTAGTTTATGCTTTTCCCCTAAACGGTGAATATAACCGTTAATATAATCTATTTCCGATCGACGTTTAGCCAGAATATCAGCACGCATCGATGAGGTGTTTTTTGCAGTGTTTTTCGCAACGTTATTAACTAAGCTCAGCAATGAATTTTCCGATAAAGTCACCCCTTCTTTATTGGCTACTTGGGTAACTTCACAAATAATTTGTTTTATTTTTTCTTGATAAATACTTTGGTTGATCTCGCCATTAGGCACATTTTCTAGCGCCGTCAGTGGATTGATGACACAATTTATGGCGAGTTTGCGCCACTGGGCTTGCTGAATATTTTCTTGCCAATAAACTTGATTGAGTCCTTTTTGTAGATAGTCGACTAAACGCTCTTGTTTACTTAGAGAAAGTTGTCCGTATATAAGGCCAAGATCGCTGTTGCCCATCCCGGTATGTTCAACATGATAATCGGTAACTTTTCTAGCCCCTTGCGTCAGTAATAACGTCAATAAACATTGCGAAGGTTTAAGTAGGTCGCTAATTTCTTCAAACGTGCCTAAACCATTATGCGTTAAAATAATCAGGGCGTTGTCGGAAACTAAAGGATAAATACTCTGCAAAGTGGCCTTAACTTGGTAGGACTTTACGCAAATAATAATTATTTGAGCACTGGAAAGGTCAGCTTTCTTTGCAATGGTTAATGGAAAGTCTTCAGTTAGCGCATTCATTTCCCTAAAGGAGTAATGCGAACGTGTAGTAGTCTTTGATGGCCATAATGAGACTGAATGATTAGCTTTGATACGTTTTACGAGATAAAGCCTATGATAGCAAAGTAAGCCGATAGCGCCTTGACCTATTATAACCGTGTGCATGCTATATTTTCTTATACTTAGGTTTACCATAAATAACGATCAACCATTGTAGTGTGGCAAAAAGCGAGATACCGACCACATCGGCAACAAAATCAAAAAACTGGCCGCTTCGAAAGCCTAAATAATGCTGGCCAATTTCAGTGAGAGCACTGTAAAAATATAAACAAATAACGGTATTTGTTAACGGTAATTTTACAAAGCGGATCAGAATCCAAGTTAAGCCAAAAAAGCCTATGATATGGCCAATGGTGTCGATTTGTATTTTATTAATAACAATTACTTTCAATTCACTAGGAATAAAAAAGATTAAAATTAAAAGAAGCGAACAAATCAAAATAACTAATAATTGTTGGTTACTTTTCATTTAGGAGTAATTCTATAAGCTTATATTATCTTTAATCTCATATCATAACATGTATTAAGTTCGCAAAGATGACCTAAACTCTCTCGGTGTTTGGTTAAATTCACTCTTGAATAATTTAGTAAAATAAGAACTCGAGCTAAAGCCACATTTATCGGCAATATGCTGTATTTTCATCTCACTTTTAAGCATCTCATACGATTTTTGCATACGAAACTCTAATAAAAGTGTTGTAAATGGCTTATTAAATGTTTTATTTAAATGTCTATTTAAGGTGCCATCTGTCATATGACAATGCTTAGCTAAATCATTAATCTTATATTGAGGGTTATTGTAATTGTTGCCCATTTGAAGTTTTACTTTATTTGCAAAATCAGCTTCTTTGGTATTACTGAACTCTGGGACCAAGTCGTTTTTTTGGACAATATAGTTGAGTAAATTTGCTTTTCTCGATTGCTGGGTCTTTATCATATTGATTAGTTTGGATTTTATATTCTCAATATTAAAAGGTTTTCCTATATAGTCGTCAGCTCCGGAATCTAGTCCTTTCTTTCGGCTATGCTCATCCGTTTTAGCGGTTAATAAAATTACAGGTATATGGGATAAAAATTCATTACTCTTTATCTCATGGCAAAATTCATAGCCGTCCATCTTAGGCATCATGACATCTGAAATGATTAGTTCGGGTAATGCGATATCACTTTTGTTGAGGAAGGCTAAAGCACATGCTCCATTATTAAATTGAGTTAAATTGAATTGTGGTGCTAAAGCACTTTGAAACAAGTCGTTTAAGTTTTCATTATCTTCAACAATTAGAATATTACTTTTGTTTATAATAGACTTTGTTTTTGATGTTATTGGAGGAGGCATTAATTCTAAACTTGATTGACTCTCTAAAACTAAAGGGAGTGCCATCGGTAGTCTAACGGAAACTTCACAGCCACAAGCAGCTAAGTTTTGGATCGTTAATGTGCCATTGTTTAAATTGACTGATTGTTGAGCAATAGATAACCCGAGCCCAGATCCTACTTGCTTTTTGTCTTCTCGTTTGAATCGTTTTCGAACATTGTTAATATTTCTAAAGCCAGGGCCTTCGTCTGTAATGATAATCAAAACATCATTTTCAACGGCGTTCACACTTATATGAACGACTGAGCTTTCGGGAGAGTATTTTATTGCGTTATCAAGTAAATTTACAAATATATTAGATTCTGAAGAAGGAATTAATTCGATAAAGGTATTTCTATCAATCTTGCATTCAAGCGTTAACATTATGCTTTTTTGCTCAGCCTTTGCTTGAAAGCAGCTTATAATTGTTTCTAATATTGTGACAATATTTACAATACTTCGCTCTCCTTTTATTGCATTAATTTCAGCGAGAGAAAGCAAATTATTGACTAAGTCTAGTAAGTTGTTTGATTGCGTTTGGATAACGCTTAAGTGTTGAAATGACTTACCTGAAAGCTTCTCTTTTAAAGCCAACTCAATATGTCCTAAAATTAGCGTCAATGGCGTTCTAAGTTCATGAGATGTATTTTCAAATATCTGTTCCTTTTCTTCTATTGCAGTATTTAATTCTATAGTTCTTTTATTTATGCTGTCTTCTAACCAATTGTTTCGTTTAATTATTAAGTTGTTTTTCCAACGAAAAACAATATAAACAGTACAAATAAATAAAAACAAATACAATATTATTGCAAAAATAGAAAGCCAAAATGGAGGCAGAATAACGAGTGTTAAAATTGATGTTTCATGTGACCAAAGTCCATCACTATTACTACTTGTTACTTCAATAATATAATCACCGTGAGTTAAAGCTGACATAGTAACTATTGGCTCTTTTATTTGTTGCCAATTCCCTTTATTTACACGATAACGATATTGCTTTTTATCTTGTTGAACATAGTCATCACTACCATATTTTAAAGTAATATGATCTGAGCTATGGGGCAGTTCTATCCTTGTTCCATTAGATCTGTTTCCATTTGGTAGTAATATTTTTTTATCATCAACATTGAGGTAATTAATGTAATGCATTGTAGGAATGACGCGGTTGCTAACGATATCCGTTTTTGGATTAAACCAAGTTAGACCATAAAATCCACCATAGATAAGGGAATTATCACTATTTAAGTTAGCGCTATTTAAATCGAATAAATTAGTGCTCAAGCCATCGTCTGTACTGAAAGACTGAATAGATGTTTTACACGTGTCACTTTGGCACAGGGTTACTTTTGCTAGACCATTCTCGGTGCTTAGCCAGTATTCGTTATCAGCAGTTTTAATGACTGACTGAATTGTATCGCTGAGCAGACCACTTTCTGTATTCAGCCGTGAAAATTTTACCTCTCCATGATTACGGTATAAAAGACCTCCTCCCATAGTCGCGAGAACTGGTTGTTGATATTTATCTAATGTCATAGATAAAATAGAATTTTTACCAAGTTCTAACGGGTAACTGTGTTGTTCTAATAACGATAAGTCTTGATCAAATTTAAAAAGCCCCCATTGAGACGCGTGACTGCCAACCCATATAGCTCCTTGGTTATCTTGGTTCATTGCCCAAACATTGCCAATAAATTGCATACCATCGGGTGTTTTTACTTTATCAATAATTTTTATTACGCGAGCTTTATTTTTATCAACGACTAGAATTCCACTCGTTGTTCCTACCAATAACCTGTGTTTATTGAGTGAAACAATATTCAAAATTCCGTGAAGATTGTCAGGTGTTTTAACTGTTTGCGAAAGGTTTGTTCTGAGATCTATTATTTGTAAGCCATTTCCTTCTGTAGCAACCCATAAATTTGTTTTATCAAAAAATAGATTACGTACATGAGTTTTAGGAAAGAAGTGATTAACAACTTCCCAATCCCCATTTATTTTACTGACTTTGAATAGCCCATTCACTTGGCTGCTTAGCCATAAAGTGTTGTCATCTTGTTTAACGACATGTCGTAACGAATGGCTACCTGTTAATTTTTCTAAGGTAGTTTGGTTTAAGTTGGAGAATTTACTGAGACGATCCGTAATTAGTTTTAGACCGGGTGTGGCGTTAGAAACAATGTATTGTCCATTATTGATTTTGCTAACAATAAAGACTGCTCCGCCTTGGCTAGATAAGCTTTTATCATTCAGCTTTGTTAGTTTCATACTTGGTTCGAGGATATAGCTCCCGTCATGAGTATCAATAAAATTAGGTGCACTAATCGAATGACTGAACCCTTTTAACCATCTTTCTTTCTTGTCAATATTAGGTAATAAAAATGGGGTTACTTCCTTATTCGACAAGTTATAGGAATATCCGCCACATTCCTGAACTATGGCTAAAAGACCATTATCTTTTTCTAAGATGATAGGAGCATCTAACACTCTTATTCTTTTTTTAAGCTGATCTACACGTTGTTTTTGTAAAGGTAAGCAATATTGAAAGGGAGTAGTCGATATTAAGTGCTTGCCATTAAATACTTGATGTTGGTCTGTTGTGAGTTTGTGTAACAACTTATTGTAAAAAAATAGCTGACCATGATTAAGGTCTCTAATATTAGGATCCGTATTTTGTATAGGAATGAGCTCAGCAAAAATGTTTTCTGAATACCATAGCTTATTTACTGTTTGGATATAAAAAGCAGACTCTTTGGATTCATAACTTATATCCACAATTTTATTTTTATGTGTTGTTTTAAAGAGTAACTTATTTTTATTAGTTGCCGAATTATGTAAATATAATTGAGTGTTAAATCGCCACAGCCAAAGTTCGTCAGCTACTTTTGTTATTTTAATTGCAGGTAAGTCATTTTCAATAATGTTTATTTTTTCAAATGGAAAAGTGGCATATCTATCTCGTTCTCGATCAAAAAAAACAATGCCATTTGGAAAATAGCTAATAGCGAGGTATCGACTATTTAGCTCTTGTATATTTGTAATAGGGCCATTGAATGAGCGGGCTGATTCAGAGGAAAATTCATTATTTAAATATACTAAATTACTATTAGTATACCGATATAGACCTGAGTCAGTACCTATCCATAACTGTTTAAATTTATCTACAAAAATATTTCTTATCATTAAATCTTTCAATGCTGGGTCATCAATAGTAAACATCGATAATTTACTAGGAACAGCACCTTTAACTATCGCATTGCTTTTGCCTGAAAATAATAGAATAGTCAGCAGAAATGAGCGCAGTAAATAAGTGACTACTTTATGCTTTGTACACAAATCCATTTGGAACATCTGTAAAAATTTAGTTAATTGCTGAGAGGTGAAATTTATCATAATTTTAATACTAAAAGTGATAGTAAATACTGTCAATGTTGTTTGTTTGATCTAATTCTATATTAATCAATATGATGCGGGGTGATTTAAATTGAGAATGAATGAATATTGATATATTTTGAACGAATATTACTATTTTTTGATACTTTTATTGCGTTAACATTATTTTAATTAATGTAATGAGTGCTTTCTTTTTTAGAGAGTTGTTGGATTTTATTATGATGAAATATAGTTAATGAACTGCAGTAATACTTTTCTGACCAATAAGGTCATTTTCTCTCTTGTATTTACTTTATTCCTTTTTGCTTGTGGTGGAGGTGGCAGCTCTGAAAAGTCAGCAATAATTAAAAACCCAGCAGCTGAAGTTAAGAAATTTACTCTAACGGCAACCAGTGGCGACGGAGGCAGTATTTCTCCTAACTCTGTTGTTATTGATGAAAATAAAACAGCCTCGTTTACCGTAACAGCTGAAACTGCTTATGTTATTGGTAGTATTTCGGGGTGTGAAGGTCAGTTAAATGGCAACACCTATACAACAAGTGTTATTAACTCTACTTGTACGGTAAATGCTAATTTTAACCAACTACCGACTATAACTATTGGTGATGATTTTATAGCTAATGAGCAAAAGTTAGTCACCATAACCGCAATTGCCGATGATCCTGATGGCCTTATATCTTCTTATCAATGGGTACAAACAGCAGGGCAAAGTGTTGAATTGCTAAATGAAAATACGATTAATGCTCAGTTCGTTACGCCTAATGTAGTGTTAGACGAAGTCTTTACTTTTCAATTAACGGTTCTTGTTGATGGTGGAGCTCAAGTATATGACAGTATTGATGTTACTGTTTTAGGTGATACAGAATCACCGATAAAACCTAATATTATCTTTGTATCTGCAACTGATTCTGATACTGCAGAAATTACATGGTTACCTGTTGAAGACAATATAGACGATAAAAATGAACTTACATTTGAGGTTCACCTGAGTCTTGATCCCCTTTTTGAACCCGCCCAGTCAACGCTTAAGCTTAGTGTTTCCAACCAATATACAGCTGATATTGAGCAATTAGAGGCTGGTAGCGAATATGCTGTCCGTATTGTTGCACGTGACTCTTCTGATAATAAGAGTGCTTCAGATGTTTCATTATTAATAATGCCGAGTCTGGCTAACCTGAGAAGCTCCTCAACGCTTGTTGAGACTGTTGACTCGGGCCTACAAACGGAATTAGTGACAGAGAACAATGTTGTTTTTACTCAATCTTCTGATGCAATTTTACCTAAAGTTGGTGAATTATTAATTAATAGTGAGTTAGCTTTCGACGCTAATGGCAGTAGCTTCTATTTTAGGAAAGTTGTTGGAGTCAAAGAAGAAAACAATAAAATTGTGGTGGAAACGGAACAAGCATCATTTGTAGATGCCTTTTCTGAGATGGAAGTTAGAAATCAATTTACGCTTTTTAATGTGGCATCTATCGATGAAAGCCAAGCCATTAAACAAAATTTCTCTATTAGAAATGAATATTTAAAGAAGAGCATCCGCCAAACGGTTCATTTACCTAAAGCAAGAATGTTAATGGTAGAGAATCATCAAGCCGCTACTTCTAAACAGGTTCGTTCTTTATTAAAAAAGCAAAATAAAATAACTCAACGAAAATTAAAATCTTCTTCATTTAGCAAAGCTTCACCAAGGAGCAAACTTTCCCCAGCAGCTCAGATCGCCTCATCTGATGTTAATTTCGACTTCTTTAAGGTTAAGAACTTTTCTTCTGAAATTTATGGAAAAAGTGCAGAAGAAATTAATTTTTCTATTGATATAAATTTAACTGATTACGATTATACGTTACTGAGCTTGACCCTTGATGAACTAGAACATGATGATATAAACGATCTGAACAATAACAATTATGGTGCGCAATTTCTTATCGGTCAAGATAGTGGCACTCGAATTCAAGGGACATTTAAATGGACGCCCTACGAAGTACATGCAATTAATGAAGGGAAGCCCTTTATTGCAAAGTTTATTGTCAAAGCACTTGATAATAATTGTTCTTTTTCCTGTGAAGAAGAAGAAACGATTACCGTTGAAATTTTTGTGGAAACTTTAGATCAAGCGGCAGATAAATTCCTTCGCGTTAGAGCAGAAAAAGTAGCTTCTGTACGTTTAGGCCAGCAATTGTCACTGAATATTCGGAGTGATTTATCATTAAAAGCTATCGCTGATGACTTTATTGTTACTGAACTCTCTATGGTTTCACTTACTCATAGTAAAGCATCAAGTAATCCGCCCGGTGGTAGTAATATGGGCGCACAGTTTAACCTAAATATTGACCAAAATGGCGTCAAAACGGGTGAACTTACCTGGACTCCTACCGAAGAACATCTAGCTATATTTAATGACTTTGATGAAGACCCCGACCCCTTCTTAGCCACCTTTGTTGCTAAAGCTAAAGACAATGAATGTTCTGACATTCTCGATGCATGTCAAGAATCTGAATTAGAACTAACCGTTGAAGTCTATATTGAAGAGACTTTTAAACTTGGTGAAGGCTTTAATATAGATATTATAAAAAATGAAACAGAAGAGCTTTCTTTAGCCGGGAATATTGGCTTTACGCCAACATTAGATACTGCTTTTATAAAAAGTGGTAGCTCAATTAGTTATGCGAAAGTTGCTGTTAGTGGACAATTTGACTTTAATCTTGATGTAAAAGCGATTTTAACTCGACATTATAAAGATGGAAAGACAACGGAAGAACCGATAGTTAATCGTGATTATTATAAAGTGTACATGATTGGTACAGTGCCCGTAGTTCAGCACATTAACTTTCAACTAAACGCCTCTTTTGACTATGAAGCTAATGCGAAAGCCGAAATAACCAAATCATATTCTTATAATAAAAACTTAACGTTTGGCTTGGAATATGAAAATGGCGATTGGAAAAAAATTGAGTCGGCCGCAGCGAATGAGTCACTTACTTTTTCATTAAAAGCAGCCGCTGACTTAACCGTCACGGGGCGATTAACGCCTGAAATTAGTGTGTCATTTTATGAAGTTGCCACAGTGGGGTTAGCCATTGAACCTTCGTTAACCGCTTCTGTTGCTGTTGAAGGGGAGTTTCAATTTGATCACAATACACGCAGTGATTTTTACGATTATCGCTTAACTGATTTAACCGTTAAATATGCCATCGAAGGTTTAGGTTGGTTTGATTTATCGCTATACGACTATACCTTATTCCGCTACCCAGAAAGTGGTCGAGTTTCTTTATTTAAACTAGAGCCAGAACCGTTATTAACTTTACCCGAAATTAATATTACTCAATCCGGAAAACCCAATGCACAAACGGGCTTACCCCTTGTTTCTTCCACTGTTTCAGGGAATTATTTTTCAGGAGAAAATGCTTGGCAAAACACGTCGTCGCAGTGGCGAGTATACCCAATAGGAGGTACTGTTTTTCCTGATGATGACCCCCATACCGCACGTTTTTTTGGTGAAATAGGCCGAGAATATCAAGTGTACTTTACGGGTAATGGTAGTGTATTAAGCAATATTACCCGGCAGTATGAATCAATACGACTTGACTACACCGATAACGATGGTGATTTAATACCCGCAATATGGGAACGTGCATTTTCATTAAATCCAAATAGCCCTTTAGACAAAAATACAGATCTTGATGGCGATGGTTTAAGTAACTATGAAGAGTATCTCAACGGTACTTACCCCGTAGATTTTGAAGGACAAAGTGGTAATGATTCAGACAACGATGGTATGCCAGATGGTTGGGAAGTAACTAACCGATTAGACCCATTAATAAACGATGCCGATGAAGATCCAGATAGTGACAGTATTTCTAATCTTGAAGAATATCAAGCAGGTAGTCTTCCAACCTTGCCTATTGAGGAACGCGAAATTAGCCATATAACCATAGTGGGCAGCGACACTATTGTTATTGGTACAAATGCCAGTTACCAAGTTAGCTTACATTATAGCGATAGCAGTCATGAAAACACTGATGCGCATTGGCGGATTAGTCAAACAACAGGCGTTACGGTTAGTCCTACTGGTACTATTAGTGTTAGCGAGGCTGCAACAGAGCAGCAAATAACCTTATTCGCAGAATCGAATGGATTAGATCAGAGTAAAGTTATTAATCTTATTTTAACGCCTGTTACCCAAGCACCAATAGCGAATGCAGGAGAAAACCAAACAGTCTCAGAAAATGAAGCTGCCACATTAAATGGCTCTGGTACTGATACAGAAGACGACGCTAATAATATTCCTTTGAGCTACAGTTGGACACAAACCGACGGTACTAATATTGCTATTGAACTCAATGATAATCGAGTGAGCAACCCAACCTTCAATGCACCTGAAATTGATGTGGCGACAGTATTCACATTTACCTTAACCGTTACAGACAGTGCCCAGAATTCGACTACCGATAGCGTTGATATAACCGTTCAGCCACTGCAAACAGCTGAGCCATTGTTTTTATCATTAAGCCCCGAGAATGTTATTGCAGGTCCGACAGCCATTACCTTTACCATAACAGGAGAAAACCTTCCAAGTAGTTTGGCAATGGCCTTAGAGCTTTCAGATACTTGCTCTGTGGTAACGTTAGTGAATAGCACAACAGCAAATATTACGTGTGGCATACCTACAACCCAAGAAACTCAATTAGCTTTTTATATAAAAGATAAACCTCAAGAGCAAGGCGGAGAAATAATTTCTGGCGCTGAAGAGCTCACCGTAAATATTTTACAACCAGACACCAGCATTGCTTACACATTTGACTATCCATTGGGTAATAAAGGTCTGGGTGATAACGGCGAAATAATTGCTTTTTCAGAGCAACTTCTTACAGACTTTAATGATGCCTATTCCTCAGGGATGGGCGTTGATGACAATCATGAACGAGGTTGTGACGGTAACGCGGAAGACTGTTCAGTTAATTACGAGTTTTCAAAGTGGCGTAATGCACAAGATGTTGGTAGTTATTATAGTGTATGGACAGGGCTACATCCCGGTGAAGACTGGAATAAAAATGGAGCTGATAGCGATGCAGGTGAAACCGTTTACGCCGTAGCCAATGGAGAATTGTTTGGTATTCGATCGACCTTTAGCACAAAAGAGATCGGTGCGTGGACTATCGTTATAAAACATACTTTGCAAGACGGCAGCGAAATGTACTCAGTTTATACCCATGTTACAGCGTTGTCAGAAATAGCTGGAGATATATCTGCAGATGTGAATAGCTTTAATTTGGCACAACCGATCACAAAAGGTCAACCAATAGGGCGAACTGCGAAAGGTACAAGCTCTGGGGGAATGACTGGATTACCATCACATCTTCATTTTGAGTTAAGAGATAAATCACCAGGAACGATAAGTGATTTATGGGGTACTGGTTTCTCCGGCGGTTATTACCAAACGGCTACTGATAAAGCTTCAATTATCACGGCAATGGCCAGCATGAAAAACCTAGGGGTGATCGATCCTTCAGATTTTATTCAAACGCATAGAGTAACAGCCTCCGTTCATAGCGTTACCCCTATTATTGCAATTGCAGGAGTAGAAACTGAATTTGTTATTGCGGGTACTGGCTTTGAGTCAACCATTGCATTGGAACTTGAAGGTGCATTAAGTTGCAGTAACGAATATGACATTACTGCAACAAGTGCCAAAGTAAAATGTACCCCTGCCACTGTTGGCGAACAAGGTTTTTCGGTACAAAATAGAGTTGGTGGTAACTTGTTATCAGGTAGTGAAAACCTATCGGTGATCGTACAAGAAGAGCAAACAACTCATGTTGTCTTAGGTATTACCTTTAACGATGAAAATTTTGCTGTGTGTGTACAAGAACATGTAACGGCTCAACAAGTGAGTGATTTAGCAGACTTAACTAGTTTAGACTGTAATTTACGCAACATTATTAACATTGAACAATTAAGTTATATGACAGGTTTATTGAGCCTTTATTTGCAAAACAACCCTATTGCAGATATTAATTTAGCCGCTAATCAGGCACTAAATACCGCCAATTTACTCAATACTAGTTTATCACAAACGAGTTTAGATTATTTAGCGACAGTCACTTGGATTGCCAATTTAAGTTACCCCACTAGCCAGCCACCTCAAGGTGATAGTTCATCATTTAATACCACTTGGCGAGTTGCTGACAACCAAGAAATTACTATCCCAACAAATTCAGAATATGGCTACGACTATCAAGTGGATTGGGGGGATGGCAGTGCTATCACTTCTGAAACGGGTAATGCCAGCCATACGTACAGTGATGCGGGTGATTATACTGTGAAAATAACGGGTATATTTCCCGCTATTGATTTTAGCGATTATTTCGGCACTTCCTCTGAGCGATTGTCTATTCAAAGCATTGACCAGTGGGGAGCTATTGAGTGGCAGTCTATGGCATATGCTTTTAATGATTGTTCGAACCTGATTTCAAATGCAACTGATTCTCCAGATTTAAAAAGTGTCACTGATATGAGTTTTATGTTTTCTGGGGCATCAAAATTCAATGGCGATCTTTCGAATTGGGATGTTAGCACCGTAACTGATATGTCAGCGATGTTTTACTCTGCTTCGATTTTTAATGATGATCTATCGAATTGGGATGTCAGTTCAGTAACTGATTTTGGATCGATGTTTCGATTAACTTTGGCTTTCAATGGCGACCTATCGAGTTGGGATGTCAGTTCAGTCACTGAGTTGGGAGGGATGTTTTTTGACGCTACCGCCTTCAATGGTGAACTATCGAATTGGGATGTTAGTTCAGTGACTAATATGGGTTTTATGTTTTATGGCGCGAAGGCTTTTGAGGGGGACTTATCGAATTGGAATGTCAGTGCAGTTACGAACATGGGGTGGATGTTTTTTGAAGCATCTGCTTTCAATGGTGACCTATCGAGTTGGGATGTCAGTGCTGTGACGAACATGATTAGAATGTTTTCATCTACTCGTGTTTTTAATGCTGATATATCGAACTGGGATGTCAGTGCAGTGACTGATATGGGAGGAATGTTTGAAACCGCGATGGCCTTCAATGGCGATTTATCTAATTGGGATGTCAGCTCAGTGACAAACATGTCTAGTATGTTTGATCACGCATTGGCTTTCGATAGTGACTTATCGAGCTGGAATGTCAGTGCAGTAGTTAATATGTATAGCATGTTTAGAAGAGCCAAAGTTTTCAATGGCGATTTATCTAATTGGGATGTTAGTTCAGTAACGAACATGAGTTGGATGTTTTATCATACAGAGGTTTTTAATAGTGACCTATCGAGTTGGGATGTCAACCATGTTACTGACATGGACTACATGTTTCGTAACGCATTAGGTTTCAGTGGTGACTTATCCAGTTGGGATGTATCCAACGTGATAAGCCATACCGATTTTGCTGTCGGCAGCCCTTTAACTGAACCTATCTGGCCTTAGATAGCTACAAAAAAGTAATATCATTACTCTTCAATCGATATCAATAAGCACTGTAAACGGGCATCAAGGATAACAGCCTTGATGTTTTTATTCAGGTTAGAGCAAGTTTATTTTTAGAAAACCAATAATAAAAAATTATACAAAAAAACAAGGAACTTAAATGAATAACATTTCAAAAACTGCCCTCGCCATCACCTTAGCGCTAGGTTTAACTGCTTGTGGTGGTTCGTCATCGAGTAAAGCAGACATCAAAGAAATACCTGTTACTCCACCAGTAACTACACCCGTTCCCGTAAAAACGGCAGTTGTTGGTAAAGCGATTAAAGGCACATTATTTAATGCCATCGTGAATGTTTATAAATTTGATGAGGGAACTGCTGTTGCGTTAACCGCTACTGAAATTGAAGAAGCGAATATTAGCACCGATGATAAAGGTAACTATAGTTTCACCTTACTCGATTATATTGGGCCATTAAAAGTTGAGTTGTCAGTTAGTCAGGATACAGCAAATCCAACTACGATGATTTGTGATGCACCAGCTGGTTGTGGTGCCAGTGCTTTTGGTGAGGTTATTGACCTTACCGCACTTGACAATACTTTTACTTTAGCAGCTATTTCAGTGGTTAGTGCTGACAGTAACGGCGCAGTTACTACCAATGTTTCAGCGCTTACCCATTTAGCTGCGGCTTTAATTGAAGCAAATGAAACCGGTATAACGCCAGAAAGTATTCAAGAAAAATCATCACTTATTGCCAATGCATTTCGCATTGAAGGAAATTTAACCACCTTAGAGCCCACAGCTGTTGAAAATGCAGCAGGTGTCGCTGATGAAGATAATGGTAATGAATTAAGATATGGACTAATTAATGCGGGTATTATGTCGGCATTATTTTCAGACGAAACTGACAGTGCAGCAGTTTTATCAGGAAAACTAGCTGAAGTTGTTGCTGACTTGGTTGCTAATGATGGTGCGTTTTTAGTAAATCAAGACGATGATGTCGGATTTGAACTAGCTCTCACGGATGTATTTTCTGGTGCTGGTGCAGCTGCAGAGGCAGTATCGACGTTAATTGCTGCTGATGATAGCTTGACCGCTAGCGATAATATACTTAATGATTTATCGCAACTTGAAACAAATCTAGCCAATGAAGTTATTGCTGAAGAAGCATTAGTCGGTGAAGACGGTAGAAGCAAAATAGGCACTAGCGTGCCAACCGATGGTGGTAATATCGCTAAAGCCGCTGCAATGGTTGAAGACGTACGTTTGTTTGCCAATCTTTTTGACGTATCAGGGCAAGCGAATCAAGATATTACCACCCAAGGTGACACTTACCTTCAGCTAATTGATGATGCGAGCATTATGATTGAAGCTGAAGGCGATAGTTTTACATTACTAGCAGAAATCAGTGACGTGATCAGTTCACTTATTTTACAAATAAAAAATGATACTGTCGCAGGAACAACGTTCCCTATTAGTGATTTATTATCAGCAGATGATGCCGAAGGTACTGTTACCATTGATCAAGATGGCTTGAACTTTGCCGTTGATGCAACTGCCGGCGGGCAAACTGTTAAATTGGCGGTAAGTGCTGTAATTTCATCAACAAATAATAACATTGTCTTAAATTTTGATGGTTTATTAGAGTCAAGTGGTGCTAGCTTAACGTTAGCGGAAGGTAGTAAGGCTGTGGTTACTTTTGATGTCGCACCGTCTCGCGAAACGATAGAGAGTAACACCTTTGATGGCGAAATTATCTCAGGAGAATTAGACTTAACGGTGAGCTTAGCGCAAACGGTGACCGATACTGTAACCAACCCTGTAACGTTTACGGGTAAGCTTACAACCAAGCTAATGCCACTTGAAGTACCTATGTTAACTGAAGATTCTTATTGGAGTGAACAGGCTAATAAGTCGATTTATTTTTACGGAAAACCGACCACAGACATAAAAATCCTGCCAGAAATGCTCAGTCTCAGTGGTGAGTTTAGTGCTTTGTCGGGAGATTTGATCAAAGCAAGTTTGACCGTAAATATTAATGATTTAGATGATTACCAACCGCCAGCGTTTGAACATATTGGAAAAGAAATACCTAATTTTGTTAACTATACTTTAACCGACGAACTGTTCGAAGGAACGGATATTGACGGTTCTAAAATTACTTTTACTTTCTCAGAACAAGGAGAGCAAGGGGAATGGAATGTTAGTTTAATTACCGATGGCAAGGCAGATAGCAGTAACGATTTAATCGCAGAGTACTTTTATTCTCGTCAATTTGATGTGGGTTTAGATATGCCGGGTTATGTTATTTCTTACAGTTGGGATTATAAGCTTAAAGATGATTCGTATGGTGCAGAAGTCTATGTAATAACACCTATTGACCCAGGTAATAATGGCCATACAACATCATATAGGGTGCAGCGTATTACAACTAACGACGGCTTGTCATACGACAGTGAAAACTTATTTAATGACGATGGTAATTTATTATTAGCAGACGGAAGTATCCATAACTTTGAAAATGCTAACGACTACGGCGAGTATAGCTCTGTAGAGGGGTTCTTAAATCAAATATTTTGGATATCCCCTATTCATCCTGAGCTAATATCATCTGCTGGAGATTATGCCGCTAGTTATATACCTAAGTTATGGAATAGTAATTGGTTTTTTTATAATGTTCCCAATGAAGGGCTAGGCAGAGTATCCTTTGATGACGAAGCATTAACAGCATTACAAGCAGGAAACAAAGATTTATTGCCAAGCACTGCTTTTATTATAAAACCCTTATTAGTTGATGCTGCAAAAATAGTTGTTAGTGATGATGCTAATACCATCACCACCACTTTAGGTGACACTACAACAATACGAACTTTTGAACAGGCTGAAAATGGTAGTTTTTCTGTAAATCATAATAGTGTAGAAGTTGATGGCGATGAGCGCTACGAGCATTTATGGTCGACAAAAACTGATATCGGCTTAGATATTGATGAGTTAACGGTAAACGCTTTATTTTCATCTAACGATAGAGATAATTCATGGGGTTATAAATTAAAAATTGTACCTGTTGATGTTCCTGTTGATGGCCAAAGTAATGCAGTTGCTGACCACTTTAATGTTTATGCCTTATATGGAAGTGACTTCAATGATAATGGTGATTTAATTGATGAGGCTGGCGAGGTACTTGTTTTTGAAGAACATTCATGGCACATGACACGTTTTGATTCATATGATGATGTTGATTGGGGCAGAGACGGGTTTGAATATATGCTGCCTTTTAATCCGATGACTGCAAGCAATGTGTTAGATGTTTATAAAGGTTATGTCATAAATAGCTGGAAACATTGGGTAAGTGCTTGGGCTGAAAAAATAGGTCAGGTAGAAGTTAAATTAACAGATGAAAGACTAGCTACGATTGTTGCAGGGAGTTCAACAGCCTTTGATGCCATTAATACTAGAGCTGAATCCTTATCTACTTTAGAGAGTGCCACAACTTTCTTGAAAGGTAATGCCGCTTTAGCCTTAGAGGTTGTGTTAGGTGATTACCAAGTTGAGCTTGAACTTTCAGGAGATAAAACTGGCTTTGTGGCAGGAGCTTTCGATTTAAGAATGGCTTATAAACTGCCTAGCGACAGTGCTCAGCGTTCTTTTGTAGTTCATACTGATGTAGACCTAAAAGAAGCCGATGATGGACTTGAAACGATCACCATCACCAATACTGAAGAGGTGTCAGTGGTACTTACTGAATCGCTAACTACAAATCAAGGGGCAGGAGAAAATATCCTTGGTACTATCACGGTTGGAACAGGAGATGCTGCAGAGCAAGTTGCTCAAATTGTTGACCGAGGGGGGATGATCTTAGTTGTTTATAGTAATGGCACTATAGAGAGCTTGTAATTTACAGATAAGGACCATCTACTCTTTATAATAAAAATGTCAGCTATCAGGTTGGCATTTTTTTTAAAGAAAAAAATCAATAGGCGCTTATATCCTTTACCCTATATCGGTGCTTTGCTAAGATTGCAGGTCTTATATTATTGAATTACTTAAAGGCCGTTAACATGCCAACTATGGATGTCGTTTCCGAAATTAATTTGGAAGAAGTTAGAAATGCAACTGACAATGCTAAGCGTGAATTAAGCACTCGTTTTGATTTTCGTGGTGTTGAAGCAAGTATTGAATGGAAAAAACCGAATGTCGTGTTAAAAGCAGAGGGAGACTTTCAAATCAGACAATTAGTCGACATGGTACGTACGCAACTCTCAAAACGTGATATTGATGCGAAAGCTTTAACACTCTCTAATAGCGAACATTCAGGAAAAACCTTTACTCAACAACTTTCTTTTAAAGAAGGTATTGAGCAACCGGTTGCTAAAAAAGTCGTTAAATTAATTAAAGACAGTAAATTAAAAGTACAAGCGGCTATTCAAGGCGAACAGTTGCGAGTTACCGGCAAAAAACGCGATGACTTACAAGCCGTGATGAAGTTAATACGTGAAGCAGATTTAGAGCAATCTTTTCAGTTTAATAATTTTCGAGATTAGCACTTTTTAACGTTCAATAGCGAATTGATTATAGAGATGATGATTTACAGAACAGCACAAAGTGCTGTTTTTTTATGCATGAAATTAACCCGTTACTAATCAAGTAACCTTATCTTTACAGCTTAATGGCGCTTTTAGTGACAAATTACTAACTTTTGTGTAATTAGATCTGTTGTTTTGTTGGTACATTAAGTAAATTAACAGCATTCTAATAATAATAAAGATACATTTAATGAGTGCTTCAAGAGGTGGGTTTAGTTCCCGCATTGGTTTTATCATGGCCGCAGCAGGTTCCGCTGTAGGTTTAGGAAATATCTGGGGTTTCCCTACCCAAACAGCAAGTAATGGTGGTGCTGCTTTTGTACTGGTTTATTTAGTACTGGCATTCTGCTTAGCTTACCCAGCCTTTATGGCTGAATTACTGATTGGCCGATACGGGCAAGCGAATGCTGTAACTTCGTTAGAAAAAATGTCACGTAGCATTTGGCAGAAGAAATTCGCGTTTCTTGTTGGTTTTGGCGGTATTATTTGTGCAGCACTTATCCTTAGCTTTTACGGTATTTTAGCGGGTTGGATGATGTCTTACGCCATAGAACCTGTTTTGTCCTTTATGGGCTTAAACGATGCTGCGCAATGGGTAATTTCACAATCCTTGTTGCGTAACTTAGGTTTCACCGCTTTATTCATGGTGCTGACGGTTTTTATTATTCGTCATGGTGTTGAAGATGGTATTGAAAAATGGTCAAAGCGTTTAATGCCAATGCTAATTGGTTTATTGGTGCTATTGATTATTTATGTAGTGACTTTAGATGGCGCGAAAGAAGGATTAAATGCTTATTTAAACCCAGATTTTTCTAGAATTTTTGAACCAGATTTATTGATCAGTGCACTTGGGCAAGCCTTCTTTTCTTTATCACTAGGTACCAGTGTGATGATCATTTACGGTTCATATATTTCCAAGAAAGAAAACTTAGTCACACTTGGTGCACAAGTCACTTTAATTGATGTATCCATTGCGTTTTTAGCGGGATTATTAATTATTCCAGCTATGTATGTAGCGCAAGCACAAGGTGTAGCAATTTTTGCTGAAGACGGTAGCTTAATTTCTGGCTCAAGTTTAGTGTTTACTGTATTACCTAGTTTATTCGAAAGTATGGGGGATATGGGCGCTTTTGTTGCTTTTGCTTTTTTCATACTAATGTCTATTGCTGCGTTAACATCTTCAATTTCAATGCTTGAAGGACCGGTATCATATGCCGTTGAGCGCCATGATATGCCAAGAGAAAAAGCCACTACCTTTATTGGAATAGGTATTTTTGTCCTGAGTGTGGCAATTATTTTGAATATTGAAACCATGCTCGATTTTGTTGCTATTACTGCGACGCAGTACGGACAACCTATTATCGCCATGTTATGTTGTGTATTCGTTGGTTGGATTTGGCACAGAAATGATGTGTTAATGGAGCTAAAACAAGGTAATGATGATGTAGAGCATAGTGTCTTTTGGAAAATCTGGCCTTGGTACACTAAGTTTATTTGTCCAACGGCAATTGGCATAGTGTTTATTCATTCATTAAATCTTTTTTAAAACTAAAACTAAAAGTAAAAATAAAAAGCGAGCATGTCTCGCTTTTTATGTTCAAGATGTACGTTATGTCGTGATGCCATGGATGGCAAGGAGCGACGATATTCAAAGACAACTATTAGCCAATAAATTCTTTTACCTGCGATAATGAAGCCGCGCCGACTTTCGTATTGATTAGTTCACCATTTTCTATGAGTAATAATGTAGGGATCCCGCGAATACCTTACCATCAACTCTTGCGCATTATCGGCATTAACTTTTACCACCTTTAACTGAGTGAACTCTGCAGAAATCTGCTCAACAATTGGCGCAATCATTTTACATGGGCCACACCAAGGAGCATAAAAATCAACCAGTACCTTCCCCTGATGTTGTTCAACTTCACTTACAAATTGCTCACTACTTACTTCGCTTACATTAGTCATTATCATTCCTACGAGAATTATTTTATTTCCAAAGAGTGAGTAGTTTATCTGAGCAGGCTTTACTTGATTAGTCAGTTCCAATAGAATTGATTGTTCTGTTAATGGGACAATTAATCAGATGTTATTATGCAAAATTTAGATAATTTATCACTATTTTTGAGTATTGTTGAATCAGGTTCGCTTACCGCTGCCGCAAAAGACTTAGGGCTACCTAAATCTAAATTAAGCCGTCGTTTAGCATTACTCGAAAGTGAAATAGGGAGCCAATTACTAGTAAGAACAACTCGTTCACAGAAATTAACTGAAACGGGTGAGCAACTTTTTAGAGCCTGCAAACCCCATATCGAAGCATTAAAAAACGTTGAAGCGAGTATTAGTGATTTTATTTCATTGCCTAAAGGTAAGTTAAAAATACTGCTGCCATTAGAGTTCTTTAATCAAGTGATGGCTGATCTTATTACGGAGTTCGCTTTGCTTTATCCTGAAATTTCTGTGCATTGTCAGCATTATTCAGAAGAAATCCCCGAGCATAATTTAACGTTTGATCTAATTTTTGTTCTGCATGAACAGTCACTCCCTTCATCAAATTGGATAGCAAAAACAGTACTAAGTTTTCCTCAAGCAATTTATGCCTCAGCAAAAAGGAAAATCATCAAGAATATACAACCGAAACAATTATTAGAGCATAACTGTATTTTGTCACAAGAAAATCAGCAGTGGCATTTTCGAACAAGTAAGAATACCATGGTGATAGAGCCTAAAACGTTTATGGTTTTATCTAGCCCTGAAATGCGGCTTGCTGCGGTAAAGCGAAATTTAGGTATAGCAAAACTTCCTGAGTATTTGATCAACAGTGACAAAAACAATGATTTAATTAAACGGGTTGTATTAGGAAACTCTCCAGTTGCTCAGCAGCTATCTGTTTTATATCAAAGTAGAAGTATTGCCAAAAAAACACGTGTCTTTCTTGATTTTTTCCAAAGTAATATCGGCTGTTTACCGTTATAATTATTTAAAGTGTACAGAAGGGACATATATCATTGGTTAAGTTATTTATAATAAAGTTCTTTTTTTTGAGTATTATTTTTTCTCACCATACTTTTGCCGAAACAATTAACTTAGTTGCAGAAGCTTTTCCTCCGCAAACTAATAGTGATGGAACGGGTCAGCAATTTGATATAGCCAAAGCTATTTTTGAGCCATTAGGCTATAAAATAAATATTGAGATATACCCTTATCGACGGGTTATTTATTTAGTAGAAAACAAACAGTTTGATATCGCTGTTGGCGTTGGTAAAGTTGATAACGTGGAATTACTTTTTTCAAAGCAGCCACATGACAGTGATAATTTAGTCGCGATTTACCCTAAAAATAATAATGTCATTTGGCGAGGTGTTAATTCATTACAGGGTAACAGGCTGTTATTTATTGCTGGATTAACGGAAGGTTTATCGGCGAACTTAGACCTGTCGACAAATAAAGTCAGTGAAGTTAATACACGTGTGCAAGCGCTGAAAAAATTACTTATGGGGCGTGATGATTTTTTAATAGATTGTGAATGTGGTTTATTTCTTGATGAAGTAGAGCCTTATCGTTCACGATTTATAGCCAAAAATATTGGTTTTATAAAAATATATGCGGCTTTTTCTAATACAGAGAAAGGGATAAAATTAAAACAAATTTGGCAGGAAGAATTCCCTAAATTTATAAGAACAGATAAAGCACGAGCAATATATAAAAAATGGGGATTAATGCGTGAATATGACATTCTTCAAAGCCTGATTAACAAAACTGATTCAAGCTTTCATAACCCCCAATATTAAGGTGTTAAATACTTGGCCAAGGTAAAGTCCAAGGGCAAGAAAGTTCGTTTAATGCTAAACCTTCTGTAAAATATTCCCCACTACTCGGTGGTAATACATATTCAAAATATTGGCTGTTAAAGTTAAAACGCAACGCATAAGCATGCAAATATCCACGTTGCTCCGCAGCGCCACCTTGAACCGCATAACTCGGGTCACCAAGTATGGGTGAACCGATACTCGATAAAGCAACACGCAATTGGTGTGTCTTGCCGCTATGAGGCTTGAGTAAATATAAGCGCCTTCCCGCGGTTAACGGATAAGAAAAAAACTGGGTTGTCGCTGGGTTTTCTTGGCTACGTAGTAATTTCCACATACCGCGACGGCTTTTAGCCATATCCCCTTTAATCATCCCTTGTTTCTTTTTAGGTTTTTTATCACTAATGGCAAGGTAATACTTTTCAACTTTATGCTGTTCAAATAATTGTTGAAACTGTTGAGCTGTAGCTAAATTTTTCGCAAAAATAAGTAAACCTGATGTCATTTTATCGAGACGATGTACAGGATATAGTTTGTCAAACTTGCCCATTTTTTTTACTTGATTGAAAAAACCGTTATCAATTTCGCCTTCATCGTGAAAGTTCATATCGTTAGGTTTTTCAACAATAATAAAATCATCCTGTTCATCTACGATGTTTATCGGTTGCATTTATGAAAGCCCTAAGCCGACAATTATATAAAGAATAATGGTGAGCACTGCTCCAGACAACGCATAAGGTAATTGCGTTTTAACATGCTCAAAATGGTCACAGCCACTGGCGATTGATGCGACAACTGTAGTATCTGAAATAGGTGAAGCATGGTCACCAAAAACACCGCCACCTAATACAGCAGCAACTAAAAACTCTATGGGTAAACCACTTTGTTGAGCAATTGGTACAGCAATAGGGACAAGTATTGCGAAGGTTCCCCAAGAGGTGCCTGTCGCAAATGCCATTAAGGCAGCAGCAATGAAAATAACTGGAGCCATTAGAAATAACGGTAATTCAACATTAAGTAAATCACTGACATAAACCCCAGTGCCTAAACCTTTTATAGCGTCACCAAAAGCGAATGACAAGACCAATATAGCAACAGCAGGGAACATGTGTTTTATACCCTGTAATGAGCTTGCCGCAATTTCTTTTAGATTAAGTAATTTATGATAACTGACTAAAAGAACCAGTAGCATGAGTGAACTGGTGATAGACCAAAAAACTGAAAATGAACCCGAACCACGACGAATATCACCATCACCAGTTACCCATAATAAAACAAGGGTCATCACTAATAACGACAATAACGGTAACCACATAACATGCGCGGGAGCTGTTTTGCTTAACTGTTCTTTGGCTTGCTCTGTGACTAGGGATTCCGCTTTTTTCATTGGGCCGAAAACTTTACCACTGTAAGCTGTGTAAAAAGCCAATAAAATAGCAATAATTGCATAAAAATTATAAGCAACAGTGCCAATGAGAACACCAACAGAATCAGGTAGTTGGTAGTCGTCTAACAAGCCTAATACGTAAGCCCCCCAACCATTAACGAGTAATAAAATACTGACGGGAGCACAGGTTGAGTCGATAAGATAAGCGAGTTTAGCACGACTCATTTTGTACTTGTCAAATAATGTTTGGCTCGCCATGCCAGCTGTAAACATACTTAAATTAGTGTCAGTAAAAATACTAGTACCAATAATTGTTGGTAACAGGCTTGCTTGACGGGAGTTTTTTACTAGATTTAAAGATGATAGCTTTGCGATAAAACCATTTACGGCTCCTGATGAATTCATCAAGGAAACTAAAGCACCTATCAAAAGGCTAAAACTAATAATGTAAATATTGCCTAAGGAAGAAAAAACACCACTAATAGTGAACAATCCATTAGTGACACCGCTGACAACTTGCCAGTTTTCAGACATTATTGTCGCTAATATTACACCAGACAATAAAGCTAATAATGCATTCTTTCGCCAAATGGCAATAATAATGGCAATAAGGGGAGGAAGTAGTGATAAAGGACTGTCTTGCATGATTTTTATGTTTTCTTATTATTATTTTATGGAGACACTCTACCGCAAGCTTAGAGTATTAGAAACTCCTTTGGTAAGTGATTAGTTTTTTAATTTGAAAATTATAATTGAGATCAACGGTCTGATCTTTTTGTAAAGTGGCTTTAATTAATTATACCCGCTCCACTTCAAGATGGAGTTTCAGAGCTAAGCTAGGAAATCAGATCAAGGCGCCCTATGAAGATAATGGTTATCCCTTATCAAATAGTACAACGCAGAACTGTTTTTTTAGCTTAGCTCCCTATGGGCAAGCCGATAAAGGGTCATCTCCAGCGTTATTGATTTCGATAATAGAATAACTATTTTCTTCAATCAATGCCTTGTAGCTAACCCTTTCTCGACTTGCTGAAATCTACACCTTGAAGTGGATCGGGTATATAAAATAGAAATAAGCTTATTATTTAACGCAATAAAGCATTGAAAAGTTAATTATTACCCTCAAATAGTGGTTAACAGTTCAATGTATCAGGGATCATTTTGAAAAAATCTTATAACAACTATATAACCGCATTTGGCCAAGATGAGCATTTATCTTCTTTAACAGGGATAGGGCGTGGTATTGAACGTGAGGCTTTACGAATTTTACCTGAAGGGAAACTTTCATTACAGCCGCACCATAAAAACTTAGGTTCTGCGCTAACGCACGCTAATATCACCACTGACTACTCTGAGACCTTGTTAGAGTTTATAACTCCCGTGAGTTTTAAACCCGAAACAGTTATTGCACAGCTGCAAGATATTCAAAAATATACCTTAAGCCAAATGGATGGTGAATTGCTCTGGCCGATGAGTATGCCGTGTTTTGTTGATGACGAAGATGCTATCCCACTCGCTAATTATGGTTCTTCAAATGTAGGTAGCATGAAAACCGTATACCGCCAAGGTTTAAAAAATCGCTACGGCAGTATGATGCAGGTTATTTCTGGCATTCATTTTAACTTTTCATTCTCACAAAATTTCTGGCAAAGCATGCAGAACATTTCTGAAGATAAAACTCCATTGAATGATTATATATCTCAGCAATACTTTGCGTTATTGCGTAATTACAAGCGCTATTGTTGGCTGATCCCGTACCTTTATGGTAGCTCGCCCAGCATTTGCAGTTCGTTTTTGAAAAATAAAGCCACCTCATTACCGTTTAAAAAATCGGAAAGTGGTTATTTGTACCTTGAATACGCAACATCGTTAAGAATGAGCGACTTAGGCTATACCAATAGCGAACAGTCCTCGTTAGAAATTTGTTATAACGATTTAGATGGTTACTTAGACGGCGTGCAAAATGCGATTAATCTTCCATCACAGAAATTTGCAGAGTTAGGCGTGAAGCTTGATGGTAAATACCAACAATTGAATAGCAATATTCTGCAAATTGAAAATGAACTTTACGCGCCGATTCGCCCAAAACAAGTAGCAAAAGCAGGCGAGAAACCTTCAGAAGCGTTGAGAAACAGAGGTGTTGAATATATTGAAGTACGCGCCTTAGATGTTAATCCTTTCTCTGATACAGGTATTAGCATCGAGCAAGTTTACTTCCTTGATATATTCATTACTTTTTGCGCCTTAATGGACAGCCCTTTATTTAGCTGTGAGCAACAGAAAGTTTGTGATGGAAATATGGATGAAGTCGTAGTTCGAGGACGAGATCCTAAATTATTGTTAAACGATAATGGTAACGAAAAATCAGTTAAAGAATGGGGCAGTGAACTATTTCAGCAAATGCAGCAAGTGGCTGAGTTATTAGATAATGCCCACGGCCATAAAAAATATAGTGAAGCATTAGCAAATGAACAGCAGAAGCTCCTTGACCCAAGCTTAACACCTTCAGCAAAATTACTTGACTGTGTGGTAAATCAAGGGAAAAGTTTAACTAAAATAGCCCTACAACAAGCACAAGATTATCGTCAGCAACTATTGTCTAATGATTATCAAATTTATAGCGAGCAATACTTTACAGATTCTGCAATGGCATCTCATTTAGCTCAAAAAGAAATTGAGGCGAGTGATACGCTTGATTTTGATGAATTTTTAGTTGGCTACTTTACAGAATAAACTTTAGCGGCGTCACAAAATCAAGACAAAAAAAAGCGCGTTAGGGCAACGCGCTATGAATACATCAAAAAAGCATTCCAGAGAGGTACTGCTTTCATTAGTTTAGACTACACCACCTTTGAATAGTTCATTTATTATCCAACTAAATCAAATAACCTTCTTAAATAAAAACGTCCAAAAAATCATTCTCATATAATAAATAATAAAAAAAAGACAAAAAAAAGCGCATTACTTAAAAAAGAATGCGCGATAAAAACATAAAACACTAAGGGAAATATAAACTCTCGTAAAGTAAGAGTGCAGGATTTCAATTTAGTTCAAGTTGTTTTGTCTAAAGTGTAAATAAATTATAAATATAAAAAAAAGACAAAAAAAAGCGCATTACTTAAAAAAGAATGCGCGATAAAAACATGAAACACTAAGGGAAATATAAACTCTCGTAAAGTGAGAGTGCAGGATTTTAATTTAGTTCAAGTTATTTTGTCTAAAGTGTAAATAAATTATAAATATAAAAAAAAGACAAAAAAAAGCGCATTACTTAAAAAAGAATGCGCGATAAAAACATGTAACACTAAGGGAAATATAAACTCTCGTAAAGTGAGAGTGCGGGATTTCAATTTAGTTCAAGTTGTTTTGTCTAAAGTGTAAATAAATTATAAATATAAAAAAAAGACAAAAAAAAGCGCATTACTTCAAAAGAATGCGCGATAAATATAAAACACTAGGGGAAACATAAAACTCTCGTATAGTAAGAGCATGGGTAACCGTATTAGTTCATTAAATATTGAACAAAATTAAAATAAGTTTTTTAAAGGGTATACGTCAACAATTATCTATTTGGTATAAAGTGACCTTTCTGGCATTATATTGATACCTAGTCCAATAACGTATTGATGTTATGCCGTTTATCAAAACTTTTTTTCTTTCATTATTTAGTTTTATTTTATTATCAAGTTGTGCAACTCCACCGCCTAAAAACCCTGAGAATATTTGTGAAATATTTCGGGAGCACCGCGACTGGTACTTTGCTGCCAAAGAAGCCCGTGAGCGTTGGGGCGTACCTATTCATGTACCTATGAGTATGATGTATCAAGAAAGTTCTTTTAGAGCAGATGCCTTACCACCTAGAGATTATTTATTAGGCTTTATTCCATGGGGACGTGTCAGCACCGCTTCTGGCTACTCACAAGCGAAAACCATGACTTGGGCTGACTATATTCGTGAAACTGATAACTCAGGTGCTGATCGTGATGACTTTGAAGATGCTATTGATTTTATGGGCTGGTTTATTTATAAAACACAAAAAATTAATAAAGTCTCTAAATGGGATGCCTATAACCAGTATTTGAATTATCACGAAGGTTGGGGCGGTTTTAAAAAGCGTTCTTATAAAAAGAAACCTTGGTTAGTTAAAGTTTCTCGCAAGGTAGACAACCGAGCTCGTAGATACAGTAGTCAATTAAAAAGCTGTGAAGCAGAGTTAAATCACGGTTGGTTATGGCGATTATTCTTTGGTTGATCGTTATTTATTAAAGTGTGAATAAATAAATTTATAAACATGATCTTTGAGGAAAGGATCATGTTTTTTTATTTTGCAGATGAAAAAATTATCACATCTTGATGAAATAACGCACAGCATAAAGCTTGCCAAAATAATTATATAAAACAAAAATTGCTCGCAAACACCTATGTTTTATATGATAAAAATTATTGTTAAAAAAACTTCACAAATATGCAAAAAAGCCATTGCAATATTTAAAGCTTAATTTCATTGGGCTGTGTTTTGTTATCCACAGAAATTGTGGAAGGATCATTAATAGATCACAGGGTGTGAATAACTATGTGAATAACTTTATCTCTTGTTGATATTATCCACAAAGTGAGTATTCACTAGTCTGAATGAAATTTACGCTAAACAAGGTATTTAATGCTGTTATTTAGTATTACTATTTCTTAATAATCGATTAATTTCGATAAATATTAGAGCATATCACTTAATTTATTTTCAGATGATTTGCCAATTTCGTTTACGCTTAGCCAACTAAATATCACCCTCAGATACCAGAGTAAATCTATAAAATAAGTTTCATCATCGTAAACCTCTATTAGATAACATTAATAGTTTTAAGTTTTAAGTTTGTTTTTCAAGTGACTTGATAGATGTGCCTTCTATATTTTCTTATAAATATTTAAAGAAGATAAATAAGATAAGCTATAAAGCCTTCATTAAATTATATTCTTGTAATATACAATACAAACACATAAATAATTAACAGTAAAATCAATTGGATAGCTGATTTTCTATTTAGTGGCAACGCACAAATAAAATTTATACTTTTGATCTTAAACAAGAAATTATAAAAACATTCGTAAGTGTGAATAAAATAGGAGGGCGAGTTATTAATTTTTATCAAACAATAACGAGAGGTTTCTCTAACTAACTGTAGTTCAGTAAAGTGGGAGGCAAGTATATATAAGATAACATTGGGCTCTGTGAAACCGTCATCATATGTAAACTGTGATAATTTAGGTTTATAGTCGAATAAAGCTAAATTTGACTAGGCATGTACGTCAGAGGTGAGAATCAGGATGATAAGATATAGGAAGTAATAAATTTTCAATATTATACTCACTAACAAGTAAAACTTATGAGTGAGTATAATAGTAAATTAAGATTTCACATAGGGAAGTATTATTTGATCTGTTGATTGCTATTTGGCTTATTGTTTTGTTCACTTCTCCATAGCCACCAGCTATAAATACATGGAATTAAAGCGGCTGGTAATACAGTGAATATAACTAAAGTGCCTAAATTACTATTGGCTATAAACCAACTAGAAATTACTATAATTAAGCCTGACAACATAAATAACTTTCCCGCAAGTCGATGTGTTTTCTGCCACACAGAGTCACTTGATAAAGTCCAAGGAGTTCTAATTCCAATAAAAAAGTTACTCCTAGTTTTACCTAAATAATTACCAGTGATAATAAATAAAACGCCAACTGTTAAGCCAACAACCATCATCATGGGCACCTCAATACCATTAACCATTGCAATGTAGCTAACTTCAAAGGTTACCGTTAGTAATGTCATGGCTACACTAAATGCCGCAATTGATTTTTGCGACAATTGTATATTTTCCTTACGAGGATCAAGCTTACTTAAAACAGAAAAAATAGTTAAAATAATGATCAGTATTGTCGGCGGGAATATAAAAGCAATAGTAGCTTCAGCATATCTATCTACTTCACCATCAATATTCCAATGGATCGGAAGTTGCAAACCTTCAGGCAAGCTATTGATCATATATAACGAAGTGAAAACAGAGGTTATAGCGATCCCCCAACATAGTTTTAAAATATTCATAATGACTCCTTACTCTCTGGGTTGTCGTTTTTCTTCTCGAAAAGATTAAACAGCCCATTCATTAAATCTTCTACAACACTAGTGTTTAATGAATAAGTAATCCTTGTACCTTCTTTAATGGTAATCACTAAGTCTGCTGACTTTAAAACATTGAAATGTCCAGACAATGTTGATTTTGCAACTGCTATTTGCTCGGAAATTTCACCGGCAGACAAATCCTTTTCTTTTAGCAATCCTAATATTTGTCGTCTTACGGGGCTAGAAAGTGCTTGGTATGCATCTGACATTGTATTTATCATTATCAATAAAACCTTGATTCGTAATTTAGCGAAATTACGAATTAAAAGCAAAAACTATATTTCGTTAAACGACGAACTATAAATAATTACACTGGCTAATGACGCGTGAGGTTAGTTATTATTGTAGTAATTACGTCTGAAATCTGAAGGCAGTTCACCAAAGAATAAGCGAAACTGTTTACTAAAATAACTATGATCACTAAAGCCTGTTGCGTCACCTACTTGTGAAATAGGCATATTAGTTTCTACTAGTAATTTACGTGCATTCTCAAGTCTTACCTCATTAATAAACTGTTTTGGCGTTTTCGCTAAGTATTTTTTGAAACGTCTTTCTAAAGCGCTTACTGATAAATAAGCGACTTCAGCAAGTTCTTCAATAGTAAAAGGGCGTTGAAAATTCTGTCGAATATAATCAACTGGTCCTTTTACTGCATCAACATTTGACAAAGCTTTGGCTTGTTTTTCTAAATGGCGAGTAATGCCATAAGTACCAATAATATCGCCGTTTTCATTGGTGATAGCACGCTTTGAAGTCGCATACCAAGCGGTATCTCCTGATTGAGTCATATTCATTTCTAAACGTTCAGTTACATTTTTCCCCGCTAATATTTTCTCATCATCTCGAATAAATTGTTGTGCGATGTGAGCCGGGGAAAAGTCGTAATCTGTTTTACCGATGATCTTTTCTATACCTTTAACACCTTTGTGCTCAATAAATGCCTGGTTGGCATGTATAAAATTATGTGATTTATCTTTAATCCAAAAAAGTACATCAGGTAATAGATCAAACATGCGAATCAATTGCTCAACACCCATTTGATTAACAAAACTATCAAAATTTTTATCGTTCATTTCAACTCTATTTTATATTTGTGCGTTTGTGTAAAAAATCAAACGCCGAATTTGTTGCATTAGAAACCGATTTATTAATAACACAGTTTTTCAATAAACCCCTATAGTATTTGTGAGTATTAATTTGAATGTGCAGAGTTTCATGATGAAAAAAATTCGTATGGGTATGGTCGGTGGTGGACAAAACGCTTTTATAGGCGGGGTTCATCGTATCGCTGCATTTATGGATGGCGAAATAGAATTGGTTTGCGGCGCATTTAGTTCAGATGAAACACGTAGTAAAGCTTCTGGACTTTCGCTTTATTTACCCGAAAACCGCTGTTATGCCAGCTATAACGAAATGTTCAAAAGTGAAGCCTTATTACCCAAAGGTGAGCAAATGGAATTTGTTGTTATCGTTACACCTAACCATTTGCACTTTCCTATTGCTAAAGCCGCGTTAGAACATGGTTTTCATGTACTTAGTGACAAACCCGCGACATTAAATTTATCTGAAGCTTTAGCTCTAGAAAGCTTAATAAAGCAGCATAACTGCCTTTTCGGATTAACGCATACCTACAATGGTTATCCACTAATCAAACAAGCTAAGCACTTAATTTCTCACGGCGAACTCGGCAATATTGTCAAATTGGTTGTGGAATATAGCCAGGGCTGGTTGGCGTCAAAAGATGACGAACAAAGTAAACAAGCCAGTTGGCGTTTAGATCCTGAAAAGTCTGGCGTTAGTTGTTGCATGGGCGATATAGGCGTGCATGCCGCTAATTTAGCCGAGTATGTTTCTGGTTTAAAAATAACAGACTTATGTGCTGATTTAACCTCAACAGTTGCCGGGCGAACCTTAGATGATGATGGCACGGTTATGCTTAAATTATCTAATGGTGCTAAAGGTGTTTTATTGGCTAGCCAAATATCATTAGGCGATGAAAACAACTTAAAGCTACGTATTTATGGAGATAAAAAAAGTATTGAATGGTCACAACTTGAACCTAATACGCTATGGCTGAAATCTAACACGCAAGCAACATTACAAATTCGTGCCGGTGTCGGTGAAATGTGTCTTGAGGCTCAACGGGCAATGCGCACTCCAGCAGGACATCCTGAAGGTTACCTTGAAGCATTTGCCAATATCTATCAAAATTTTGTTGCTCAGATCAGAGCGCACAATAACGGTGAGAAAAGTGACAATGCTACCTTTGACGTGCCAGGTATTGAAGAAGCCGTTCGTGGTATGGCATTTATTGAAAATGTTGTTATTGCGAGTCAATCAGAGCTGAAATGGCACCCCTTTACCTTAGATATAAATAAAAATTTCCCGGAGCAAAACTAGATGACACAAATAAAAGGGCCTGGAATTTTTCTCGCACAATTTGTCCAAGACCAAGCCCCATTTAATAATTTAACCAACATTTGTCAGTGGGTGGCGAGTTTAGGCTACAAATCCGTACAGATCCCAACATGGGATAAACGATTATTTGATTTGAAATTAGCTTATCAAAGCCAAACTTACTGTGAAGAGATTCAAGGCGTTGTCAATGAAGCTGGTCTTGAAATAAGCGAGTTATCAACGCATTTACAGGGACAATTAGTTGCTGTTCATCCTGCTTACGATAAGCAATTTGACGGTTTTTCCGTTGATGAAGTGAAGAATAACCCACAAGCTCGAATGCAGTGGGCTATAGAGCAAGTAGGTATGGCAGCAAAGGTCAGTGCTAACTTTGGTTTGAAAGCTCACGCTACTTTTTCTGGCGCTTTACTTTGGCAAACTATTTACCCTTGGCCGCAACGCCCCCCAGGGTTAGTTGAGGATGGTTTTGCTGAACTGGCAAAACGCTGGTTACCCCTTTTAAATAAATTTGAAGATGCAGGTGTCGACGTTTGTTATGAACTTCATCCGGGTGAAGACTTACATGATGGCGTGACATTTGAACGCTTTCTTGAAGCTACCGGAAATCATCCTCGGGTTAATATTTTATATGACCCTAGCCACTTTGTTTTACAGCAACTTGATTACTTAGCTTTTATTGATATTTATCATGAGCGCATTAAAGCTTTTCATGTCAAAGATGCTGAATTTAGACCTAATGGTCGAAGTGGTGTGTATGGCGGATATCAAGACTGGAAAAACCGACCTGGACGTTTTCGTTCTTTAGGAGACGGCCAAATAGACTTTAAGCAAATCTTTAGCAAGTTAACCCAGTATGGTTTTGATGGTTGGGCGGTGCTCGAATGGGAGTGTTGTTTGAAACACCCTGAAGACGGTGCAAAAGAAGGCGCGCCTTTTATTGCTAATCATTTAATTAGAACACCAGAACATGCTTTTGATGATTTTGCCTCAAGTGGTGAAAACCCTTTATTAAATCGCCAAATTTTAGGACTTGAGCTTTAAGGTTGAGAAAACCTGAAGAACATAAATAAAACAGGAACAGGAAATTATGACAGCAGAAATTAATAAAAATAAGCTGTTTATTGCTAGCTGTTTAGCATTAACAGTAACGGCAATGACCTTTGCAATTAGAGCCGGAATTTTAGGCCAGCTAAGTCAAGATTTTGCTTTGTCGGATACCGAATTGGGTTGGATAAATGCCATGGCATTTTTAGGCTTCCCTATTGCCACTATGTTTGGTGGCTTACTTTATAATTTTTTAGGTGCTAAAAAATTAGTGCTTATTGCCTTTGTCGGCCATATTCTTGGTTTAGTGTTAACGATGTCGGCAGAGGGGTTTTGGACATTACTCATTTCCAGTTTTTTTATTGGTTTTGCCAACGGTGCCGTTGAGGCCGGTTGTAATCCATTAATTACCGACATGTATCATAAAAATAAAACGACCATGCTCAATCGTTTTCACGTGTGGTTTCCTGGTGGCATAGTGATCGGGGCACTAATTTCTAAAACGATGACAGATATGAGTTTTGGTTGGCAAGCACAAATCGCCATTATGCTCGTTCCAACAGTAATTTATGGTTATTTAATTCTGAGCCAAAAATTCCCGATAAGTGAAAATATCGATACCTCAACGGGTAATAATATTAAAGCGCTTTTCTCGCCGCTATTTCTATTTATGGCATTTTGTATGACTTTAACAGCGACCAGTGAACTAGGTACACAACAATGGATTGAACGTATTCTTGGCGCTTCTGGTGCTTCACCTATGTTAATGATGGCAATGATCACTGGGGTTATGGCAGTAGGGCGGTATTTTGCCGGGCCCATAATCAATAAGTTTAATCCTGCAGGGGTACTGCTTTATTCTGCCATTGTTACCACCTTAGGCATTTATTTCATGAGTATGGCCACAGGTAATATGGTGTATGTTTCAGCCTTACTATTTGCGCTTGGTGTTACTTATTTCTGGCCAACGATGATTGGCTTTGTTGCTGAAAACATTCCAGAATCTGGTGCATTAGGTATGTCTATGTTAGGCGGTGCAGGAATGTTTGCCGTGAGTATGTGGAACCCCGTTATTGGTGGTTGGATTGATCAAGCCCGTGAGCAAGCATTAGCGGTAAATAGTGCACCTGAAGTAGCAGAACTCGCGGCAGGTCAAGCGACACTGGCTAATTTGAGTCTGTTTCCATTGGTACTTATTTTTGCTTTTATTGGACTTGTTATATTTATGAAAAAACAACGTTTACAGCAAAGTGCCGTTGCATAGCACTAAATAAAATAGTAAAAATTTGACGAAGAGAATAATTATGAAAATATTTATCATATTAATATCGGCATTATTAGTTTTTTCACCGATATGTTTTTCTAAAAATATCGTAGAGGAAAAATTATTAATGCCAAAAATAAGTGTGCAACTGTGGTCAGTAAAAGACCAGGTTAAAGATGATTTTACCGGTACGTTAAAGCAACTTGCAGCAATGGGATTTTCAGGGGTTGAGTTTGCTAACGGATTCGGAGAATTTGCAGATGATCCGCAAAGTATAAAAGCAGTACTTGATAGTTTTGGTCTAGAGGGCAGCGGTGCTCACCTTTCATTTGAACAGCTAAACGATGACAACTTTGCCCAAACTGTAAAGTTTTATCAAATACTTGGTGTCGAAATACTGATTGTGCCTTGGGACGAGCGTGCTTGGCACCCTGATGGCATCAAAAAAATTGTTACTCTACTTAACAAACTGTCTAAAAAGTTGGTGCCGTTGGGAATGAAAATTGGCTTTCATAACCACCAACATGAGTTTAATGCTTATGAAGGTTCTACCTATTGGGATTATTTAGCCAAAAATACCGTTAAAGACGTTATTCTCCAGCAAGATGTGGGTTGGACTACCTTCGCAGGTAAAGACCCTGTTGATTACGTAAAACGTTATCCACAAAGAACGCTAACTACTCATTATAAAGCTTTATACCCTGAAGGTACCCAAGGTAAGTTGCCGATTATTGGTCAAGATACCATTGATTGGTTAACGTTATCAAAAACAAATGTTGCTGTTGGCGGCACACTTTGGTTTGTTATCGAACAAGAAGAATACCCCAATGGTTTAACGCCATTACAAGCTGTGGAACAATCAAAAATCGGTTTAGATAAAATCCTTAAACAACTTTAATTTACCTTGAAAAGAGCTCATAAATGAAGAAATTAATATCCTCTAGAATGTCAGTATTTAGCGTATTCAAAACGAGCATGATGTTGTTTTTTATCAGCACGCCAATATTAGCTTCTGCTCAAGATAATGTGTTGACTAAAGAAGAAAAGTCTCAAGGTTGGCAGTTACTCTTTAATGGTGAAGATATGTCACAATGGCGTAACTTCAAAAAAGAAACAATCAGTAATAAGTGGCAAGTTCTGCAAGGCGAAATGAGACTCAGCGAAAAAGGTGCAGGCGATATTCTAACTAAAAAAACCTATGAAAATTTTGATCTGAAGTTAGATTGGAAAATATCCATTGCTGGTAACAGCGGTATTTTTATTATGGCGGACGAAGTTGGCAGCCAAATATATTCCCATGCTGTAGAAGTGCAAATTCTCGATAATGAACGTCATAGCGACAACAAACTTGCCTCTCATTTATCAGGCTCAATTTATGACATAACCGCTTCACCTGTACAGTCTCATAAGCCTGCTGGTGAATGGAATACTGTACGCATTCGTATGTTTAACAAGTCACTTAAGGTTTGGCAAAACGATGTACTAACTGCAGACATCGTTGTGGCAAGTGAAAGATGGCAGCAACTTGTTGCAAAAAGTAAATTTAAAAATTGGCAGGGCTTTGCTTTAACAGATGTCGGTCATATTGGTTTGCAAGATCATAATGATCCAGTTGCTTTCAAAAATATAAAAATAAAAGCGTTATAGCTCAGGAGTAAATAATGAAAAATTTCGATTATGAAGTAGTGATTGTTGGCTCTGGAGCCGGTGGCGCTATGGCTGCCTATACTTTAGCCAAAGCGGGTCATAAAGTTTTAATGTTAGAAGCAGGTCGTGATTATGACCCTAAAACTGAAACACCAATGTTTAAAACGAATGCTCAAGCACCACTTATGGGAGCAGGTAATGTTGATAAAGATTTCGGCTTTTATGACGCTACGGTTGATGGTGGCTGGCAGGTACCTAATGAGCCATATACTACCGGTGACAATTCAGATTTTATGTGGTGGCGAGCACGCATGTTAGGCGGACGAACCAACCATTGGGGAAGATACTCATTACGTTTTAGTGAGCATGACTTCAAAGGAAAAACTCGTGACGGTTTAGGCGCAGATTGGCCATTTGAATACGAAGAGTTGGCGCCTTGGTACGATAAAACAGAAACACTTGTCGGGATTTGTGGCACCAATACTGGTTTAGACGATATGCCAGACTCCGCAGAAGGTGTTTTACAACCGCCGCCAAAACCACGTGTTCCAGAGTTATTAGTTGCAGCTGCAGCTAAAAAATTAGGTATCGCCACAGCGCCAATGCACAGAGCTGTTTTAACTAGACCTAAAGATGACCGTCAGGCGTGTTTTTATGCAACACCTTGTGGCCATGGTTGTTCAATTGGTGCTGCTTTTCAAACGACTACCTCACTGTTGCCAATGGCAAAAGCGACAGGAAATTTAAAAATTATTACCGATGCTATGGTGCGATCGGTTGATGTTGATGAAAATGGCCAAGCAAACGCACTAACTTACGTCGATAAAAACACAGGTAAGGATATTAAACTAGCTGCCAAAGTTATTATTTTAGCGGCAAGTGCTTGTGAATCAGCAAGATTATTACTGAACTCTAAAAATGCGCATCATCCTAATGGTTTAGCGAATTCGAGTGGTCAAGTAGGTAGAAACTTAATGGATTCAACGGGCACAGGTGTCGGTGCTCATATTCCTGCGCTTGAAGGTCGTCCTATTTATAATGAAGACGGGCATACTGCTAATCACTTGTTTGTTCCTTGGTGGGGACATAAACAACATGCGAAAGGTGAACTCGATTTTCCTCGTGGTTATCACTTTGAAATTGGTAGTGGTTTTAGAGCACCAGGCTCTGGTGTTAGTGGTAACTTGCAAGGTTATGGTAAAGAGCTCAAAGACCAAGCTAAGCAATATTATGGCGCTGGCGTTTATTTAGCACTACGTGGTGAAATGTTGCCTAATGAACATTGTTATATGGAAATTGATGACAAAGTTACTGACAAGTGGGGCATACCGGTTGCTAAGTTTCATTGGAAGTGGGCAGACCACGAACTTAAACAAGTTGAGCACGGCTTAAAAACAGCAAGAAAAATATTAGAAACTATGGGCGCTACGTTTAATTATCCTTTACCGAGTGCGGATAAAGCTATTTTAAAAGGTGGCCAAATTATTCATGAAGTGGGCAGTACCCGTATGGGCGAATCCCCTAAAGATTCAGTGACTAATCAATATGGGCAAACATGGGATTGTAAAAACGTCTTTGTGATGGATGCAGGGGTTTTCGCTTCTAACCCTCATAAAAACTGTACCCTTACTATTATGACGTTAGCAATGAGAAATGCTTCTTGGCTAGCATCTCAATTAAGTAAAGGAGAGCTGTAAGTATGTCAAAATTAATTAAAGAAGACAGTGATATCCAATATAAATCAACGATTACACGCCGTGAGTCATTAAAGTGGTTAGGCATATTATCAGCGACTGCTGTATTGCCTTCACTGGTTGGTTGTGAAGGCAATGACAGTACGACCGCTATCTCAAATGCTGTGGGCGATTCAATAAAAGGTCACTGGCCTGATTTAACCTTATCACCGATAACGGTGAAAGGTTACGGGAAAGATCCCAGTATGATCATTCCCCCTAAATCACCTTGGCCGAAAACATTAACAGCTGAGCAACTTACGTTAGTAGCGGTACTCGCTGATATTTTAGTGCCTCGAGATGGCGACGTACCTTCGGCAACTCAAGTTAATGTTCCAGATGTGGTTGATGAATGGGTAAGTGCCCCTTATGGAAGGCAACAAAGTGATCGTTTAACCATATTGTCTGCTTTAGTTTGGATTAATGATGAAGCAAAGTTAAGATTTTCAAAAGCGTTTACCGCATTATCAGCTAATGAACAGCTTAAAATTATTGATGACATCGCTTATCAAAAAGATGATTTAGCCGAAGAGTTTACAAAGATTTCTCGAGCATTTAGTCGATTTAGAAAGCTTGTTTTAGCGGCATTCTATTGTAGCCCTGAAGGGACAAAAGATTTAGGTTACTTAGGTAATGTGCCCATTGCTGGCGATTATCCGGGGCCTACAGATGAAGCTATGCTGCATCTAAACCAGGTATTAAATGACTTAGGATTAGCGTAATAATAAAGTATTGAGATTTCTTAACTGAGTCCAATAATATGATTAAAACCTTAACGGCAACGTTAAGGTTTTTTTTGCTTTTAATGTCAACCTTCAACTTTACTTCCCTGTTTCCTGCATAGCATCAATAGGATATATTACGGATAATAAAAATATAATGGTGTGGCTCGGTATGTAGGCACTATAAATCAGAGGTCTTTAGTTTTGAGTACAAACGAGGTATGGATAAATGGTTATCTGATTGACTTTAAAAGAGCCGAAATTAAACTTGATACGAAAATTATTAACGTAGAGCCTAAAGTACTTGCGGTATTAGTTCAGCTTTATAACGCTAAAGGTGAAATTGTTTCTCAGCCGACATTAATGGCCAATGTTTGGGCTGATGTTGTTGTTTCCCCTAATACTCTGCAACGTTGTATCACTCTATTACGTAAATTACTCGGTGATGACGCTAAACAACAAATCGTGATTAAAACACATCCTAAATTAGGTTATAGCCTTAATCCTCAAAGCCTTTTAGAAAATAAAATAAACAAACCATTAAGTATTTTTAAACATAAAAAGAGATTGTTTCTGGCTGTGTTCATAATATTGGTGACGACAACTATTGTTTCTTACACAAGGCTTAACAGCTCCCAAAACCTCCCTCATCTAAGTCAAATAAAACCGTTAACCACTAATGGTCATTCAGTGCATGAATTCGTCGTTGCTCATTCCGGACTATTTTCTGTGCTAGTACGTCAACAGCAAGGCTTTCAACAACTCATTTATAAAGAATTAACGAGTCAAAAGGAAACGATATTAATTGATGCACTACAAATAAAAGGAAGTGTGGCTATATCGCTTGATGATCAAATGCTTGCGTTTGGTTTACAGACAAATAAGGGTAACAAAAAATGCGTGAATTTAGTGACCTTTGATTTGGTTAAGCAGCAAACTAAACCATTAACGACTTGTCAGGAAAATTTCAGTCATTCACCGCAATGGATTGATAACCAGCACCTTGTCTATTTATCATCTAGTATCAATCGTACCAGTGAACTCTATTTATATGACACAAAACAGCAAACAAAAAGTCGATTAACACAGGGTAATCAAAATACTCATTATCTTTCGTATCAAAGGAGGTCGCATAAACTTGCTTGGATCACCACTGATGGTCAACTCAGTATTAGCACTTTAGATTTAAGCCATAAAAAGCTCATCGATCTTACTCAATCCCGCTTGCCAAGCGGGCTTGAAGCTGCGAATAAACTACATTGGTATGATGTTAAAACACTGATAATCCCCTATAAACAAGGGATATATTGGTTTGTCGGGCATGAGTTAGTTAAACAGCAAAGTATTATGACTAACAGCGATGTTATCGATTTAGTTGGTATCGCTCAGCCAGATACTCAGTCTAGCTCGGTGTCAGCTAAATTCATCGCACTTTTCAGCCAAAAAAATACTAGTGTAAGAGCACTACAGTTAGCAGAAACGAATATTCAAAATATCGATATTTCACCGAGTGTGCTGAATGAGTCAAGTGGGAAATATCGACCAGCAACTAATGATATCGCTTTATTATCAAATAAATCAGGCAGTAGTCAATTATGGTTAGCTTCAAATCAAGAGGATAAAAAACTTACTGAAGTAACTAACGGCATTGAACAGTTTGTTTGGCT